>OGOL01000188.1_pt1 | contig 74075 bp, 85 predicted proteins | sample 1552641 | NCBI WGS metagenome assembly OGOL01 (sample SAMEA2580140, study PRJEB22360) | human gut metagenome | biome: human gut; feature: human-associated habitat; material: faeces | place: Denmark | collected 2008/2010 | reverse complement strand
GCTTGTGCTGGGCGGCGGGGCGCTGTGGCTGTTCCTGCGCTGTGATCTGGGCGCACGCCCCGCGGCCAAAAGCTACGGCACGGCGCTCTACGATACGACCGCCGAGAGCTATCTGGGCAAGGCGCTGGAGCGCCGCCCCGGCGTCGTAGGCTATCTGGGCTGGCCCGGGCTGGACGGCGCGCTGGTTTACGCCGCCGACACGCCCGACCCAGAAACGCCCGAGAGCGGCGAGGCACCGTCCATCGTCCGCTTTGCCACGCCCAGCGCACTGGACGCCGCCACCCCCGGCAACACCGTGGTGGAATGCACGGGCAGCGACTACAAGGCGCTGGCCGACGAGGATACGCTCAAGCAGAACAGCGGCTTCACGCTGTACACGGCGGGCAATGTCTACCGCTTCAAGGCCATCGCGGTCTACTATTTTGACCCGTCCGAGCAGGGCGCGGGCGCATTTGACCTGTACGGCAGCACCGACCTGTCGAGCTATTACGACTACCTGACCTTCGTCGCGGGCATTCAGGCCCGCAGCCTGTTTGACACCGGCGTTGACGTGGGTGACGACTCCCGCTTCCTGACCGTGACGACCCACAGTGACGAGAGCGGCGTGCTGCTCTGCATCACGGGACGGCTGATCCGCGAGGGAGAGGCAGAGCTTTTAAACACCTCGGCCATCGCGGCAGCGGAGGAGCCGCTGCTGACGGCGGCCCAGTATGAGCGCAAGGGTCAGCCGATGCCGACGGTCAGCACGCTGGTGCAGGCCAGTGTGGACCGCTACGCCCAGCAGAGCACCGCCGCCCAGGCCGCCCGCAAGGCTGAAACCGCCGCGGCTCCGAAGGTTCAGCCGCCGATCACGCTGGGCACTCCTTCTGAAACGAAGCTCCCGTCGCTTCGCCGCGGCCGCGCGCTTCCGGATCCGAAGATGCCCCGCATGTTCGCGCTCGACACGAATGTGCTCCTCCACGATCCGACCTGCCTCTTCCGGTTTGAGGAGCATGACGTCTTCATTCCGCTCACCGCGCTTGAGGAACTTGACCGCCATAAGACCGGCATGAGCGACATCGCGCGTAACGCGCGCCAGGTTTCCCGCACAATCGATCAGCTGATGGAAGCGACCGGGAACCCCGATCTCTCAGAAGGCCTTCCGCTTTCCGCCCTAGGAAACCGCGAGGCGAAGGGAAAGCTCTACTTCCAGACTGGACGCCTGAATGTCGAACTCCCGCTCCCCTCGGATCTGAAGACCGGGTCCGGCGACAACGCGATTCTCTCTTCGGTTCTTGGCATCACCTCGGTCCTCAAGGACCACGTCGTGATCCTTGTGTCGAAAGACATTAATATGAGGATCAAGGCCGCGACGATCGGTCTCCCCGCAGAAGACTATTTCAACGACAAGACGATCGACGACTCGGACCTCCTCTATAGCGGTAAGCTCTCGCTCCCCGGGAACTTCTGGGAAACGCACGCGAAGGGGATGAAATCCTGGCAGAAGGACGGCTTCACCTGGTACCGGGTGAAGGGGCCGCTTGTTCCCCAGATGCTCGTGAACGAATTCGTCTATTCGGAAAGCGCTCAAGGGGGCTTTGAAGGCATTGTGAGCTCGGTCGACCGCGATGAAGCGGTGTTCCGGTCACTCAAGAACTACACGACCCCGAAGAATAACGTCTGGGGCATCACCGCGAGGAACAGCGAACAGAACTTCGCGCTGAACCTCCTCATGAACCCCGAGATTGACTTCGTATCGCTCCTCGGTCAGGCCGGCACCGGCAAAACGCTCCTCACGCTTGCCGCGGCTCTCACGCAGACGCTTGATGAACGCCGGTACTCGGAAATCATCTTCACCCGCGCGACGGTCTCGGTAGGCGAAGAGATCGGTTTCCTCCCCGGCACGGAAGAAGAGAAGATGGTGCCCTGGATGGGGGCGCTGGAAGATAACCTCGAAGTGCTGAACCACACGGATGCCTCCTCCGGCACCTGGGGTCACGACACGGCGCAGGACATCATCCGCTCCCGGATCCGCGTGAAGTCGATGAGCTTCATGCGCGGCCGCACGTTCCTCAACCGCTTCCTCATTATCGATGAGGCGCAGAACCTGTCTCCGAAGCAGATGAAGACTCTTATCACGCGAGCCGGCCCCGGCACGAAGATCGTCTGCATGGGGAACATCGCGCAGATCGATACGCCGTACCTCACAGAGGGGAGCTCAGGCCTCACCTACGTTGTCGATAAATTCAAGGGCTGGGCGCACGCGGGCCACATCACGCTGCAGCGCGGCGAACGGAGCCGCCTCGCGGACTTCGCGTCCTCGGTCCTCTGATCAGACTCTTCACCCATAAAAAATCCCGGATCCAGAAAGATCCGGGATTTTTTATCCTCACTGCCGTTTCGTTACGGCTGCGGCGCCGCGGGCTGTGTGGCAGGCGCCGCGGGAGCTGGAGCGGGCTTAGGTGTCGAGGCTGCGTCCGGGTTCTTCATCTGCGACGCAGTCACCTGCGGGAAGTCATTAGACGGCGCGGGAGCCGCAGGCGCGGCGTCCGACGGAGCGGCATCCACAGCGGGAGACGAAGCGTCGTCAGAACTCTTCGACCTCTGACCCTGCGGCACTTCCACGATCCGGCCTCGCTCAGAAGGCTGTCCCGGATGGCCTTCAAGGGGCGCTGCCCCATTCGGCGCCTGCGGGACCACGGCGGCAGAGGAGGCAGCCGCGCTTGAGCCCCCGAAGAAACTCGTGATGCCGGAGTTCGTCACGATCGAGAAAAGGACAATACCCACCATGATGAACGCGAGCGCGATCTTCACGCCGATACCGACCGCCATCCCGATCCAGGTGGCGAGACCCACGGTTCCCGCCTTCAGCATGTCGCGGCCCGCCATGATTTCACCGATCACCGCGCCGATCAGCGGGAAGAAGACAATGCCCCAGATCCCGGTAACCAGCCCCACCACGGTGCCGATCACAGCGCCCCAGAGGCCGGCGCGGCTCGCGCCCGCCCGCTTCGCGCCGAGAATCTGCGCGAGGATATCGATGCCGATACCGACCGCGGCAAGCAGCGCGAGAATCACAACCGCCGTCACCGAGATCAGCTCATAGCCGCTCGCCCAGCCGATCAGCCAGCTGCCGGCAAAAATGATCGGCAGTCCCGGAATCGCGGGGATCACGGTTCCGGCGAGACCCACAGCGATAAGGGCGAGAGCCCCGAGATACAGTAGGTATTCCATGTCTTCCTATCCTTAGGCAGGTTCCTGCATGTCGTCCGGCACATAGCCTTCGGGCACCTCTGCCCGGTTTTCGAACGACGTGTACTTCCCGTTGAACGTAAGCTTCACGGTCCCCACAGGGCCGTTACGCTGCTTGCCGATGATCACTTCGGCGAGCATCGGATCGGATTCCTTGTTGTAAACCCAATCGCGATAAATAAACATGATGACGTCAGCGTCCTGTTCGATAGCGCCCGACTCGCGAAGGTCGGACATCACAGGGCGCTTGTCGGGGCGGCCGTCAACCGAGCGGTTTAGCTGGGAAAGCGCAATCACGGGAACGCGGAGTTCCTTTGCGAGGCTCTTCAGGCCGCGGGAAATTTCAGAAATCTCGGTCGCGCGGTTTTCTTCGCGGCGGCTGGAGCTGCCGCCCATCAGCTGCAGGTAGTCGACCACGATGAGGCCGAGCTGCCCGGTCTGCGCCATGAGGCGCCGGGCGCGGCTTCGGAGCGAGGTGACGCTGAGCGCCGGCGTGTCATCGATATAAAGCGGCGCCTTTTCCATATCGGCGACCGCGGTCGTGAACCGATCCCAGTCGCCACCCTCATCAAGACGGCCCTTGCGGACCTTCTGCGCGTCAAGGCGCCCGTGCGAGCAGATGAGTCGCATCGCGAGCTGCTCGCCGCTCATTTCCATGGAGAACACGGCAACCGGCCAGCTGTTATCGCCCGCCATCGCGACATGCTCCGCGATATTCAGCGCGAGCGCGGTCTTACCCATCGAGGGGCGGCCGGCGATGATGATGAGGTCGCCAGGCTGCATGCCGGACGTCTGCTGATCGAGGTACCGGTACCCGGTCGAGACACCGGTGACATCGTTCGCTGACTTCGTTCGGTAGCGCTCCGCGACGATATCGGAGACGTTCGCCGCGAGTTTATTGAGTCTCACGAAGCCTTTGTTCCCGCGGTCCGCGCTTTCATTGATCTGGAGAACCAGTTTCTCCGCGTCATCAATGATGTCCTTCGTCTCGCGGCCTTCAGGAGCGAGAGCAGACGCGGCGATCGTGTCTGCGGCGGACACGAGCTGCCGCAGCATCGAGCAGTCGCGCACAATTTCCGCGTAAGTCCGGATGTTCCCGGCGCCAAGCGAATTGCTTGTCAGCGCGTTGAGGTACGGGCGGCCGCCCGCGGCATCCGACCGCCCCGAGCGCTCGAGCTCGTTATAGACCGTGATCACGTCCGCAGGCTCACCCCGGAGGTGCAGCGCCGCGATAGCGTCAAAAATCACGCGGTGGTCGGCCCGGTAGAAATCCTCAGCCGTAATAATGTCGGAGATCTGGTCAAACGCCTGGGTGTTCAGCATCAGACCGCCGAGAATCGTCTGTTCACTCTCGACAGAATGCGGCGGAACACGGACAGAATTCGCAGGAAGATCAGAACTGGAAAAAGGATCAGGCATCAGATTGCGCTCCATAGAGGCCGGAAAGGAGCAAGCGGGCCCCATGATGCAAAACGCCCTCTGAAACACTTTTCAGAAAGACGAAAGCGGGTTAAATAATAACAGTAAAGCAAGAAGGGAAAAAAATAGGCCTCCTTTCGGAAGCCTATTTTTTTCTCCGACAGAATCCCCTTGCGGAGGCTCTGTCAGGAGTCGGACGTTCCGGAGATTACTCTTCGGCGACGACCTGAACCGTGATGTCAGCGGTGATGTCGGAGAGCAGAGCGATCGTGATCGGGTACTCGCCAACAGCCTTGATCATGCCGAGCGGCGTGCGGACCTGGCTCTTCTTGATCGTGAAGCCAAGCTTATCCACGGCTTCAGCGATGTCGGAGTTGGTCACGGAACCGAACAGACGGCCGTCAACACCAGCCTTGGAGGCGATGGTAACGGTGGCACCATTCAGCTTTTCCTGGAGAGCCTGGGCATTGGCCAGACGCTCAGCCTGAGCCTTCTCGAGGTCAGCGCGACGGGTTTCGAACTCGGCGATAGCGGCCTTGGTGGCGCGCTTGGCGTGACCCTGGGGGATCAGGAAGTTGCGGCCGTAGCCGTCCTTGACCTTGACCACATCGCCCAGATTGCCGAGGTGATGAATGTTTTCAAGCAGAATAACTTGCATGTCGATATCTCCCCGGGATTACTGATTGTCGGTGTAGGGAAGGAGGGCGAGGAAGCGGGCACGCTTGATCGCGGTATCGAGCTGGCGCTGGTAGATCGCCTTCGTGCCGGTCAGACGGGCGGGCATGATCTTGCCATTTTCCTGGATGAAATCGCGCAGCGTGTCGATATCCTTGTAATCAATCTGCTCAACGTGAGCAGCGGTAAAGCGGCAGAACTTCTTCCGCTTGAAGAGGGCATTGCCCTGGGAGGGACGGCGGTTGCCGGTACGACCCTTGGAACCAAAAGCCATTTTGAACTCCTAACTGAATTCCGTTATGTAAACAATGAGGCGCTGTGTGCGGCTCGAGCGAGGGGTGATGTACCCTTTGAGGGTTATCCTAGCGGGAAGCGGAAGCTGATAGAGCTTTGCCGCTACCTCTCCGTATGCGACCACCAGGGTTTCGAAATTGAGGCGGCGCGTGCCGCCTGCTTCCCGGACTTCGCCCGAGTGGTGAAGAATGCCTTCAAAAACCTGCAGTCCGGACGGTGTGAATCTCGGCTCTTCGGAGCGGATGATTTCGCCGTCAAGGACCAGCTCATTCATGTCTGGCAGTCCTCTTTAAAGCGCCTCTAGCCGAATTACTCGGCGTCCTGAACGTCGGATTCCTCGTCTGCAGCTTCGTCGGAAGCGTCATCAGACTTGTGGGAAGCCTTGCTGTTCGTGCGAGCGGCCACGGCAGCCTTCTTGGCCTCTTCCTTCTCGACAACCTTCATCATCGGGGAGGGAGCGGTTTCGGCGTGCTTCGTCTTCACCACGAGTTGGCGCAGAATGGCGTCGTTGAAACGGAAATTGTTTTCGATGTCGGCGAGCGTGGCGTCAGAGCACTCCACGTTCAGGAGAACATAATGAGCCTTGACCAGCTTCTGGATCGGGTAGGCGAGCTGACGACGGCCCCAATCCTCGATACGTTCAATCTTTCCACCCTGTTCGAGAACAAGGTTCTTGTAGCGTTCGATCATCGCCGGAACCTGTTCAGACTGATCAGGATGCACGATGATGCAGATTTCGTAATGACGCATTGATCCTCCTTGCGGAAAAAACCGCCCAGGGCGTCTCCCGGTGCGGCAAGGACTAACGAGAAAACGGTCATTTTACTCTAAAAATTAAAATTTTGCACGCGAGGGATTATCCACCCGGGTGGCCTTTTCACCGACCCGCTGCCGGACAGACTCAAAGAGGCAGACGCCGGCGGCAACTGACACGTTGAGAGACTCCACCGACCCCATCATCGGAATCGCGGCGAGCGCGTCGCAGCGTTTGCGCGTGAGCTGACGGAGACCTTCACCCTCAGCACCGAGCACCCAGGCAAAGGCACGCTTCTGATCGAAGTCATAGATCGAACGGTCAGTTTCACCCGCCGTTCCAACCACCATGACACCCGCGTCACGCAGCTCCGCGATGGCGGAAGCGAGATTCACGACATAGACCACCGGAACCGATTCCTCGGCACCCGCAGCGGCTTTCGCCGCGGCCGGCGTCACGTGGGACGAGCGGTTAAGCGGCGCGATCACGGCCTGCACTCCGGCGGCATCCGCCACACGGAGACAGGCGCCGAAGTTCCGGGGATCCGTCACGCCGTCCAGAATGAGGAGCAGCGTCTTATCGGTGATGGAATCGAGAAGCTCATCAAAGGAGAGCGTCTTCTCGAGCACGCTGCCCACCGCGACGATCCCCTGATGCTGCACGCCGTGCCCCGCGATACGGTCCAGACGCTCCGCGTCCGCGCCCACCGGGCGGATGCCGGCGGCCTTCAGCTTTTCGCACATTTCGTGCATGCGGCGGTCATGCCGGCTGCGGTCCACATAGACTTCGTCAATCGACTCCGGGTTCAGTCTGAGCCGCGCCGTCACGGCGTGAAAACTCGCGAGGACCGCTTTTTTATTACCAGCCATTCAATCTTTTCCTTTAGATATCAATTCTTTTTCATGCAATCCGTTCAGAATCTCGGTTCGCCTTTCCAGCGCCTCGGCCCTTTCCGTCTCTGCACATCGCGGCGCTCAAAATCAATCCGCCGCAGATCAACGTCGACGCCTGCCACCTGCGCTTCAAGCGGCGTTCCGAGACGGATCACTTCGCCTGAGGCACTGCCCTCAAGGAGGCAGTCGTCGCTGTTATAGAAGTAGTAGTCCCAGCCGAGGTTCGAGACCCGGATGAAGCCTTCAACAAAGAGATCATCAAGCGTCACATAGACGCCGTTCGGCGTGACGCCGGTGACCTTACCGGAGAATCCGCGGCCGATGAAGTCCTTCATGTACATGCACTTCAGCCACGCGGTGACGTCGTAGCTTGCTTCGTCAGCGCGGCGCTCTGCGGCAGAGCACATCTTGCCTAGCGTTTCCCAAGCGGCATGCTGAGCCGTAGGACGCGCGTACGGTGTCGCTTCAGGCTTCGGCGCTTCTTTCTTCTTCCCCTTCTGCTTCAGAGAGAATTCGGAGTTGAGAAGGTCGGAAGGCGACACCGCGACTTCGGGCTTATAGCGGCGGCGGGAGAGAATACCACGGATCGTCCGGTGCACGAGCAGATCGGGGTAGCGTCTGATGGGGGAGGTGAAATGGGTGTACGCCGGATACGCGAGGCCGAAGTGGCCGTGAAGTTCCGGTGAATACACGGCGCGCTGCATGCTTCGGAGCAGCGCGGTCTGGACCGCCTCTTCGTTCGGCGTCCCGCGTACTTTCGCCATCACGGCTTCGTAGTCCGCGGGTTTCGGGGAGGACCCGCCGCCCATCTTGAGACCGAAGCCGGAGAGCGTCGTGCGGAGCAGCTCAAGGCGCTCCTCGGACGGGCCTTCGTGGATTCGGAAGAGACACTCCGTCTTCTTCCGGACAATAAAGTCCGCGGCGCAGGTATTCGCGACCAGCATCGCCTCTTCAATCAGGCGGTGCGCGTCATTATGTTCACGAGGCAGAATCGCGGTGATGCGTCCGGTTTCGTCTGTCTGAATATAGGTTTCGCGGGTTTCAAAATTAATGGCGCCGCGCTTCTTTCTCGCTTCAGCGAGCACCTTATAGAGTGAATAGAGATTTTCGACGTCCGGGTAGACCTCATGAATCTCGTCTCTCGCACCTTCCTTATCCTGGAGCGCGTTCCACACCTGGGTATAGGTCAGGCGGGCGTGCGAATTAATGAGACCGGGATAGAACTGATAGGCCGTCACTTCGCCCTTCGCGTCAATCAGCGCGTCGCACACCATTGTGCAGCGGTCGACCTTCGGGTTCAGCGAGCAGAGTCCGTTTGAGAGCTCCTCAGGGAGCATCGGAATCACGCGGCGCGGGAAGTAGACCGAAGTCAGCCGTTCCTGCGCGCTGCGGTCGAGGGCTGTGCCAGGCTTCACGTACCAGGACACATCCGCGATGGCGACGAGCAGCCGGTAACCGCCAGACGCAAGCGGCGCGCACCAGACCGCGTCATCGAAGTCCCTCGCGTCCTCGCCGTCAATCGTGACAAAGGCAATATCGCGGAGGTCGACACGCTTTCCGGCGTCCTTCTTCAGCACATGATCCGGGAGCGCCCGGGCTTCTGTCAGCACATCAGGCACGAAGACGGAAGGAAGCCCAAAGCGGCGGGCCGCCATTTCAATCTCAACCGACGCGTCGCTCGCGGATCCGAGAATTTCCTCGACCTGAGCGCGGGCCGGTTCTTCAAGCGTCGGCTGCGTCGTGATCGCGGCGACTACGCCCTGCCCCGCGAGCGCTGAGGCACCTGAAAGTCTGATCTGCACATGAACCCGCGGGTCCGATGGATCGAGCCAGAAATCCATCCCCTGCTTCCGGACCACGCCGACCACCTTCCAGGTGTTGTGTTCCGTCACTTCTTTGAGAGAGACAAGGTTCCGTCCCTTGCTGTCAAACCCGAGTCGCGCGACTCTCACCCGGTCGCCGGGGAACACCGCGTCCCCCTGCCCCTGGGAGAAGACGTAGGAAACCCCTTCATCTCCGGTTCCCATATCCGGATCAAAAAACACCATGCCGGAACGGGTGCCGGATACCGTGCCTTCAAGCCACGCGGAGCCGTGGGAAAGCGAAATCTTTCCTTCGTCATCCGCCACCGCCGTGCCGTCATCAATCAGGCGCTCCAGCGCCGACAGCACCTCATTCTTCGTCCGGCTGCGGGACCGGTCGCGCACCAGCGCGTAAAGCTCATCAAAGGCGAGCGGCGTTCCCGCCCGGCCCAGAACCGACTCGAACTCAGAGGCGGCGGTTCCCGTCAGAAATGCGGTCAGACCGCCGTCATCAACCCTTGTCCTGGGCCTTCTGGACGAGGATCCTGTATTTTTCCGGATTTTTTTTCTTCTATCTATTGACAAAATTATTCTCTTCAGCGATAATTATATCCTCGTTTGTGAGGATGTGCCCGGGTGGCGAAATTGGTAGACGCACTAGCTTCAGGTGCTAGCGCCTTCACCGGCGTGCTGGTTCGAGTCCAGTCCCGGGCACCAATCATACTGGAAAACATGTGATTGTGCGGTGAACATCAGAAACGAAAGCCATTAAAGCCTTTTCGCGATTGCGGAGAGGCTTTTTTGTTGCCCGCGGAAAACACTTGCGCGATCAGCCAGTTCCCGCTTTCATAATACGCCGGAGATATGTTCTCTCCGCCGCACAGTCAAAAGCCGCATCTCCGATAAGGAAATGCGGCTTTTTCTCTAATTTCTCAGCAGAATGGCGAACTTCTGCTGTTCTCTTTTAAGAGATTAGAACTTGTGCACGAGGCCGAAACCAGCCTGGGCACCGGAGCCCTTATACGTGGCGGAAGCACCATCAGCGGAGCCCGTGGCCTTTTCCTGAGCATAGCCGGCAGCCGCGTAAACGCTCGTACGCTTGCTGAAAGCATAGGAGTAGCCGACGGCAGCGTTCCAGCGCTTCAGCTTGACATTGCTGTTATCCACGTCTTTGGCATCACGATAGCCAACAGTGGCGAGAACCGTGCCGCCAAAAGCCGGCACAGCCGTCGACAGTTCCGCGCCCCAGCCCTTGAAAGCGCGGGCAAGATTCACATTCTCCGCCACAGAAGCGCGGATATTCTTGATAATGCTGAAAGAATCCTTGATGCTAGCCTGGTCATCGAAGTACGTAGCCTTAGCAAAAACCTTAGCGACGCCAAAGTCGTAGTTGCCGCCAAGGATCACGCTGTAGCCATTATCCAGATCGCCATAGGTATCGTTGCTGTACAGGGTGTAGTCACCGGCGAGGACGACAGCAGCCTTGCCAGCCTTGTAGCGCAGAGCAGCGGCAGCGTAGCGGTCGGCGTCAGCCTTGTTTTCCGTACCAACCTTGGACTTACCGTCAGCCTTGAAAGAGTACATCGCGGCAGCCTGCAGACCGGAATAAACCGGGGTCTGATAGGCGAGCGTATTGTCGTAACGGCCATAGGCGGAACCAGTGGAACCGGCCTGCGTGCCAACGAAGCCAAAGGCATTCGGGAAGGCGGACACATTACCGAGATAGCCAATAGAGCCGCCGTCGGACACGATGGAGGCGATACGGCCGGCGTACAGAGTACCGTAGGCGCCGGAGACGTTCACCTGAGCCTCACGGCCGAAGAGACGGCCGCCCTGACCGGAAGCACCGTCATCAGAGTTGAAGCCCGATTCGAGCACGAAACCAACCTTGGCATTGCCGATATCTTCCGTGCCCTTCAGGCCCCAGCGGTTGCCCGTGGAGAAGCCGGACTCCATCGAAAGAGTGTCAGTGGAGTTAGATCCCGATACCGATACCTCTCCAGCAGTTGCAGAGAGAGAGGTACGCTGATGCGTGTAGGCAAGGCTCGTATCGATACGGCCATACAGCGTAACGGACGGAGCCGCAAAAGCGGAAGCGGCGAAGGTGCCGAGCAGAGCAGCGGCAATGAGAGACTTCTTCATGAAATTTTCTCCAGTAGTTTGAATGTGTGTATTGCTAACTACAGTTTTAAGGGCTTTTGGAGTCACCCCAAGTGCATGATGCAAAAATATTTCCCGGACGCTCATACGGGTAAACCCTTTATGATTTATGTCTGACAGAAATTTTTTATTTATTTTCAATCACCAAGACAACGTTACAACTATTTTTCGTATTTCTTTAATTCATCGTTTTCTGTTGCTTTTATGCAACAAACTGGCAAAAAACAGCTTCAGAAGAGCTTCCCTGAAAATAAAAAACGATATCCGATAGTGAGTTACAAAGTGAAACAGTACAGGGTATTGACTTGTCCGAAAATCTGGGAGCAAGTTTTTAGTAGTTTACTTTTGTGATCCATATTTCAGAAATTCACACCTCCGCCCTCTTATCTCCGTTATGTCGAAGGCGCCGGCTTTTCAGAAGCGCAAAAAAAAACCGCATCCCTCACGGAATGCGGTTTTTCAGTTCTCAGCAGAATGGCGAACTTCTGCCGGTCTCTTTTAAGAGATCAGAACTTGTGAACGAGGCCGAAACCAACCTGGGCGCCGCTCGCCTTGCGGTCGATAGCGTTCTCCTTTTCCTGGGCGTAGCCAGCGAGACCGTAGACGTTCGTGCGCTTGCTGAAGGCATAGGTGTAGCCGACAGCCGCGTTCCAGCGCTTGAACTTGTAGGAGCCGTCATCGATGTCCTTGGCATCACGATAGCCGACAGCAGCAAGGAAGTTGCCGCCGAAGGCCGGAACGTTCGTGCCGAGTTCAGCACCCCAGCCCTTCAGAGCCTCAGCCTTCTTCAGATCGCGGGAATCGCTGATCAGATCGAAGGAGTCGAGAACGTTCACCTGGTTATCAAAGTAGGTGACCTTCGCGAAAGCCTTCGCAACGCCGAAATCGTAGTTGCCGCCGAGGATGAAGCTGTAGCCGTTATCGACATTGCCATAGTTGGCAGCGTCATTGCCGTACATCGTCATGTCACCGGTGAGGACAACAGCGGCCTTGCCAGCCTTGTAGCGGAGGCCAGCGGCGAGGTAGCGGTCAGCATCGCCGGAATTCTCGCGGGCATTGGCAACGTTCGAATCAGAGGCCTTGGTGTCGCCCTTGAAGGAATACATGATGGCACCCTGCAGGCCGCCGAACGTCGGGGTCTCATAGGCGAGGGTGTTGTCATAGCGGCCATAAACCGTGCCGGTGGAGCCCTGCTGGTTGCCGACGAAACCGTAGGCAGACGGGAAGGCGGACACATCGCCGAGGTAGCCGATCGAGCCGGAATCAGACGCGATGGAGGCGAGGCGGCCGGCGTACAGGGTACCGTAGGCACCGGAGATGTTCACCTGAGCTTCACGGCAGAAGAGGCGGTTATTCTGGCCGGACGTGCCGTCATCAGAATTGAAGCCGGATTCGAGAACGAAGCCAACCTTCGCGTTGCCGATGTCTTCAGACCCCTTCAGACCCCATCGGGAGCCGGTGGTCACACCGGAATCCATGGAGAACGTGTCGGTGGAACCGGCGGTGTTATCCAGATTCTTGTGGGTGTAGACAAGACCCGTATCAATGCGGCCGAACAGCGTGACGGACGGTTCAGCAAAAGCAGAAGCCGTGAAAGCGCCGAGAAGGGCGAGAGCAAGTAGAGATTTCTTCATTATGTGTGACTCCAAAAAATATATCTGAAGGGAAATGCATCTGAGTGAATCTCCCCTCTGACTTCATGATGCGGCCGGAAAAAAAGGAGTCTTATGGTACAAACCCTGATTGTAAAACACTACGAAAAATAACTTTTTGAAGGAATTCAGATTGCTGGCTAAGTGTATGTAACTAGGTAATACATTTGTGTAAATTGTAGCTGTTGCCAAAAAGCAACAGATTTCCATAAGATACACATTTAATTACAGTCACCGGCCTTTCCCTTACAGGGTGAGAGGCCTGAAAAAAAGAAATCCCCGCCTCATTTCTGAAGCAGGGATTCTGTACAGAAGCCATCGGCCGCCGCCTCAGGAAAGAAGCAGCGGAAGATGAATTTCCGCAGTGTCAGGCGGGATTACTTGCCGGCGATCGCGCGCTTCTCACGGAGCCGCTCGATACCGAGATCGTCATAAGCCTCGAACGGCTGGTGGATCCAGGGGTTCCCTTCGAGGTAAGAGACGAAATAATCCGGCTGGAAGATAGAGCGTTCCTTCCACTAGAGCACAGCGATACGGATCTCGGTGATTTCCGGGAAGTCGCTCTTCAGGTGCTTCACCACCTTCTCAAGCGTGATGCCGGAGTCCACCATGTCATCGACCAGAAGGACCTTCCCCTTCAGAGCATCGGTGCCGGTGATGCAGCTGCTGATATTCAGCTCGCCCTGCACCGTGCCGGACATCGCGCGGTAAGAGCTCGTCGACAGCACGGAGAGCGGCTTCGAGTAGACACGCGAGAAAATATCCCCGGGGCGCATGCCGCCGCGGGCGAGACAAAGGAGAGAATCAAACTTCCAGCCACTGTCCGCAACCTTGAGGACGAGCTGTTCATTCAGGTCGATGTAATCCTGCCAAGATACAAAGAGATCCGCCATGGCTTTTCAAATCCAACAAAAAAGGAAGGCAGCGCTGCGTTTTTTACTGCAGTGCCGCCTGTGTAATGCTTATAGGCTGTCGGTCTGATCCGCTTGCCCGCGGATCAGACTTTCCCCTGTTTATGGGGCTCAGGCTTCAAACGGGTCGCTGAGCAGAATGGTCTGTTCACGATCCGGACCAGTGGACACTGCCGCGATCGGGCAGCCAGCCACTTCAGAAAGGCGCTTCAGATAGCTGCGCGCCGCAGCGGGGAGTTTATCCCATTCTTTGATGCCATAGGTACTGGTCTTCCAGCCGGGGAAGTCTTCATAGATCACTTCGCAGCCCGCGACCTCTTCCGCGCCGTAAGGCATCACTTCGAGTTCAACGCCGTCCTTCTTGTAGCCGACGCCCAGACGCACAACATCGCACTCGTCGAGCACGTCGAGCTTCATCACGGCAAGACCGGTCAGGCCGTTGATCTCAACCGCACGGCGGAGCGCCGCGCCGTCGAACCAGCCGCAGCGGCGCGGACGGCCCGTCACGGCACCGAATTCACCGCCGCGCTGACGGATGCGTTCACCCTCTTCATCGAGGAGCTCGGTCGGGAAGGGACCCGCACCGACACGCGTGCAGTACGCCTTCGTGATGCCGAGGACGTAGTTGAGGCGATGGGGGCCGACACCCGCACCAGCCGTGGCGTAACCCGCGACGGTGTTGGAGGACGTGACAAATGGATAGGTGCCGTGGTCGATATCGAGCATCGAACCCTGGGCGCCTTCGAAGAGGAACTGCTTGCCTTCGGCCATCAGCTTATTCAGCGTATGGGAGACGTCCATCACGCGCGGCTTCAGACGATCCGCGAAGCCGAGCACCTCGTCGATCACCTTCTGCGGGTCGAGGGCCTCAGCGTGGAGAAAATGCGTCAATTCGAAGTTGTGGTACTCGAGAGCCGTGCGGACGCGCTCTTCGAAGAACGGGACGTTATAGAGGTCAGCGACGCGCACCGTACGGCGGGCCACCTTGTCTTCGTAGGCCGGACCGATGCCGCGGCCGGTCGTGCCGATCTTCTTCTTGCCGAGGTTATTTTCACGGGCATGGTCAAGCGCCACGTGGTACGGCATCAGAAGCGCGCAGTTGCCGGACACGTGGAGGCGGGACTCCGCGTCCATTCCGTGTTCCTTCAGCTGATCGAGCTCGGAGAAAAAGGCGGACGGCGAAAAGACAACACCGTTGCCGAGGTAGCACTGCATCGTCGGATGCATGACGCCGGACGGAATGAGGCGAAGCACGGTCTTGTTGCCGTTCACGACGATCGTATGGCCGGCGTTGTTGCCCCCGTTGAAGCGCACGACGCCGTCGACCTTGGAGGTGAGCCAGTCGACGATCTTGCCCTTGCCTTCGTCACCCCACTGGGCGCCGACGACCACTACATTTTTTGCCATCTTTTTCTCCTAAATGGACTTGGCGGAGACAGGAACCACCTGCCACTCACCCCTTTCGAAAACAATACGCTCCGTCACCTGGAAGCTCTCAGCGAGCCCGGCAGGGTCTTCTCCCGGCAGCAGCTGCACGACGATTCTGCCGGCATGACGGAGTTTGCGCACGAGACTCTCCAGCTTCGGATCTTCTGACGCCGGGGGCGCAATGACCGCGAAGGGAAGTTCGGGCGTTCTGAGCACAGCAAGCTCACGTAGATAGAGTGTAAATCCAACTGCCGGTCTAAAGCGTCCGAACGCTAATCCAATTCCGTCATAGCGGCCGCCCCGGAGGAGCGGTTCGGGCAGATCTTCAACAAGACCGGCAAAGGAAATACCCGTGTAGTAATCAAATCCTGTCACCGAGGCGCCGTCAATCGTGACGTCATCGGCTCCGCAACGCTCCGCGATCCACCGAAGCTCATCCACGGCCTTCTCGGCGTCCGGGTTCCCCTTGCAGAGCGCGAGAACGCGGTCCAGCGCGTCGTCACCGCCATAAATGAGGCAGAGTCCGGAGAGCGCTTCAACGGTCTTCGCGGAGAGGGGCTCTGCGGCAACAGCGAGCCCCGCCGGATCCTTATCGGAAAGCGCCGCGACAACGGCGTCCTGGATCGCGGGAGTAAGCGCCGGGTCCGATTTCAGGAAGGAACGCACAATTCCGGTGTGACCGATCGCGAGATGCACGCGCCGGATACCGACTTCGCACTGCATATCCACGGCGAGCCGCACCATTTCAAGATCGGCCTCCCGCCCCGTCGCGCCGAACATTTCGGCGCCGGCCACATACGGCTGACGAGTCGCGAGCGGGTGACGCGGCCGAGCGTGAAGCACCGACCCCGCGTAGCAGAGCCGTGTGATCCCGGTGCGGTTCAGAATGTGGGCATCGATACGCGCCACCTGGGGCGTGATATCGGCGCGGAACCCGGCCTGACGGCCGCTCGCCTCATCGACAAACTTGATCGTCGTGCGATCGAGCCGGTTGCCGGTACCGGTGAGAAGAGAATCCAGGAACTCGAACATGGGCGGACGGATAGCTTCAAATCCGTGAGACCTCATCACTTCGAGGGTGCGCGTACGCAGGGTTTCAAGTTCCCGCGTCTGCCGGGGCAGCATGTCGGCAATATGATCCGGTAATACCCAGTTCGTCATTTGGAAAAAATCCTATCAAAGCGAAGCAATATCGGTTTGCAGCAGCCAGATAACCGCGAGGCCGCAAAGCACGCCGACGATCCCAAGCTTCTGGATCGCGGAGTCAGGCACCTGCTGCAGAAGCGACAGTGCCCGCTTCCAGCGGCGGGGCGAGATCATCGGCATCAGGCTTTCGAAAATCATCATGAACCCAAAGGCGACCAGAAGCTCCTTCAGTCCCATCATGGCTTCGTGCCTCCAGGAAGTCCCCGGAAGTCGGGCATCGGGGCGAGCTTTTCACCAGGCTTCTCTTCAGAACGGGCCTTTTCAAGCGCCGAGGAGAAATCCCGGATTCCAGTCACACGGTCTATTTTCTGATAATTCGCGTTCGCCGCGGCATCGGCTTCAGACTTCATCTGAGCGGCACGGCTGAGCGCCGCGGAAAGCGTCTGACGGGCCTTCGCGTCGGCCGCGGCGCGGATCTCTGACGCGCTCTCCTCGACGAGGCGGCCCGAGGCCTGCACCTGGCCATTCAGAATCTTCGCGGTGGCGTCCAGGGCCGAAGCCTGGCTCTTCGCGTTGAGGCGCACCTCAGCGACGCGCACGGATTCAATCCGCACGCCGCGCTTCAGGAATTCAGGCGCCACTTTCGCCATCACCTGGGACGAGATCCAGACGCCGCCCCGCGTGATGAGAGACGCGTCATTCAGCCCGGCGGTTTCGCCGGCTGACGCGGTCTGCACGGCCTGCGTGATTTCGCGCGCCGTCTGGTCGCCACTTCCCTTGAATTCCTTCCACCAGAGCTCCGGCTTCACGACACGCCACACCACGTCGTAGCCGAGCGTCGGAATACTGCCTTCGCCCTTCGGCTCAAGCGCCGACACCTGAAGCGACTGCCCGCGGCAGTCAATCATCGCGGTCCGCTCAATGGGGTCCGGGAGTTTCACATGAAGCCCGGGCTCTGTCACCTCAGCGGACACGGATTTGTTCCATCCAAGCACGAGCGCCGCCCTTCCCTCTTCAACCGTGAAGAAGGAAAGTCTCGCGGCGAGAATCGCTGCCAGGGCGATCACAAAGGCTGCTATCAATTTCTTCATGATCATCGTCTCCTAGTGTCCGCGGTTACGGAGGTAATCGCGGCGGTCCGTGGTGCTTTCACGCTCATTCGCAGGATCCTCGCCCGGAGTTGTCACGTTCGAAGCCGCGGCCTCTGCGGCTGCCTCAGCAGCGGGTGACGACGCAGGGGCGGAAGACGCGGCGGCAGGCGATGCCTTCTTCTCCGCATCAAGCTTCTTCTGGGCAATGATCTGGGCTTCCGTCACCACCGGAACCGCGGATTCCTCACCCGGTTTCCCTTCAGGAGCCTTCGGTTTCGCGGCACGGATCACGGCCATCAGGTCATCAAGCTTCGCGTTCGCGATCGATCCCTTGTTCGGCAGAGCTGCCGCGAGCCCGGCATTCCAGGCCTGCTCAATCGCGTCGCGCTTCGCGGCGTCAGAAGCCTTTTCGCCATAGAGGTAGCTGATATAGCGGCTGTCCATTTCGGAAACCCGCACAACGCGCTCCCGATAGGATTCAGCGTTTTCTAAGATGGCGCGCGACGTGTTGACTGACATCGCGCCCGCGAGTTCTGCCCACCGCTGGGCATTCCCGAACGCGTTTTCACCCGCGTTCTGCGCCTCAAGCGCCACGCGTGACGCCTCACGGACCTCTGTCGGGATGCCAGCATTCGTGACCGACACGGATTCGATATGGACACCGAGACCGAGGCTATCGGCCTCCTTCTGGACCCGCTTCGCAAGATCGTCCTTCAGGAGCACCGCCCGGCCGCTCAGCACGTCATGCACCGTCATATCGGTGAACTCCTGACGGAGCGCGCGGCGAAGCGCCGCGTCGATCACTTCCGAGGGATTCACCATGTGTTCGAGATAATTCCGGACGCCGTCAAACGCGACCTGCCACTTCACGGTGGCGGTGGCGGAGACAAAGCTGCCGTCAGCGGTAAGGAGATAGCCTTCGCCCGCCTTCCCCGAGAAACTCACGTCCTGGCTGTGCACGAGACGCGTATCCACCGTGCGGACTTTCTCAAAGGGCCATGGGAAGTGCCAGTGCGTGCCAGGGCCGACCAGTTCCTTGAACTGACCTGTCGCGTAAAGCGCGGCGGTTTCGCCGGACAGCACGGAGTAGAAGCCGGCGCCGAGGTACGCGCCGACCGAGAAAATGGCGACGATCGCGACCAGCGCTGCGATACGGCTCGAACGCCTGCTGCGATCAATCTGGGGAATATCGTCTTCGCGCGGGGACTCCGGGGTTCCAGTCTTCTTTCCGGGCTGCTGGGGGCCGGACGCCTGGGGGCCGTTCTTTCCGCCGTTTGCCCAGATGGACTGCAGGAGGTCATTGAACGCCTTCCACTCAGCGTCAAGGTCCTTTCCGCTCTTCTTCGCGGAGGATTCCTCAGTGTCTTCGGGGCGGCCGGAGTGAGAGTCACCGTTCGGGGTTCCCGGATTGCGGATTTCGGGCTTCTCGGGCTGCGGCTGCGCGCGACGGGGCTCCTCAGGCTTCTGAGGAGGCTCCGGCGTTCCGGCAGGTTCCGAACCGGTTCCGCTCACTTTCGGCGTTTCCGGCTCATTTTTACCTGAAGAAGATTCCTTCTCCGGATCTTTCTTTTCCGGTTCCGGGTGTCTTCCCCAGCGGTAATCATCAATAGACATAAAGAAAAAATCCTGAGGGGGATGTCCCCGAAATTCCCGCGCGCAAGCGCACCCCTGCCGTGCCCCGAAGGGTACAGCCTGCAAGTTTTTCAGTCTAACACCTGATCCGCCCCGGGCACCCCCTTCAGGGATCCCGCCGGGACGGGAAAAGGCGCACGAATCAAGCCGTCGGTTTTCCCGCGCGGCGGGCTTCGGCTTCGAGCTTCGCCTGTTCCCAGGGCTCAAGCTCACGGGCCTTCACCGGGTGATCCTTATGCCAGTGCTCGGCAAACTCCAGAATGGCGGCCCGGAGCTCATCAAGCCCCTCGCCCGTCACGGCGCTCACGCCTACGGAACGGACACGTCCCTTCTCATCCCGCACAACACCGGCCGCGGCCAGAGCCCGGTCGATCTTGTTATAGACAAGGATCGTCGGGATCGTGTCGGCATCAATCTGGGAAAGCACCTGATTCACGGAGTCAATCTGATCCTCGCGGACTTCGCTTGAAGCGTCGACCACGTGAAGGAGCAGATCCGCGTGCACGGTTTCCTCAAGCGTTGACTTGAAGGCCTCGACGAGCTGCGTCGGAAGGTCACGGATAAAGCCCACGGTGTCAGAAAGCACCACCATCTCGCTCCCGCCCACCCAGCAGCGTCTCGCTGTCGTGTCAAGTGTCGCGAAAAGCTGATTCGCGACGTAGGCGTCAGACCGCGTCAGGCGGTTGAAGAGCGTGCTTTTCCCCGCGTTCGTATAGCCGACGAGCGACACCGTCATCTGATCGCCGCGCGTTCTCGAGCGGCGCTGCGTGTCACGCTGCCGCTCCAGCTTCTTCAGCTGGACCTTCAGCTGCTTCACGCGCTCATTCAGCATTCGGCGGTCGAGCTCGATCTGCTTTTCGCCCGGACCGCCGGTCTTCGACAGACCGCCGCGCTGACGCTCAAGGTGGGTCCATCCGCGGACAAGACGAGTCGACAGGTGCTCGAGCTTCGCAAGCTCCACCTGCAGACGGCCTTCACGGCTCTTTGCACGCTTCTGGAAAATTTCGAGAATTAGCTCGGTGCGGTCGAGAACAGCGATATGAGCCGCTTTCTCGATATTGCGCTCCTGGGCTGCCGAGAGCGGCGTGTCGAATATCAGCACGTCTGCTCCAGCCTCCCGGGCCGCGGTCGCGATTTCTTCAATCTTTCCGCTGCCGAGATATGTAGCAGGATCGGGCTTGTCGCGGTGAGCCTCCGTGAGGCCCACCGGGATCAAGGCATCCGAGGTGACGAGAAGCGAAAGCTCCTCGCTTGCATCCGGCCGGAAATCCCGGCCGAGGCTTACGCAGACAAGCCAAGCCTTTCCGGGGCGGTCATCCCGCTCCCGGTCTACCTGAAATACTGTCAGATCAAGACTCCGGAGTGTTCGTGATGGTGACGGAGCGGGTCGGCACGACCGTGCTGATCGCGTGCTTGTAGACCATCTGAGTCACGGTGTTGCGAAGCAGCACGACGTACTGGTCGAAAGATTCCACCTGACCCTGCAGCTTGATGCCGTTGATCAGATAGATATTGACCGGGATATGTTCTTTGCGAAGTGCGTTAAGGAAAGGATCCTGAAGAAGCTGTCCCTTGTTATTGTTGGCCATAATGTTTTTCCCAGCGCTTCTGCGCTTGTTCTTTGTTTGCTACACCCGCCAATAAAAAAGCGGGTGACGAAGTGTGTGTGCTGACAAATAAAGACCTGTCTGCACCCAATTATCATACGTCTTTATGAGGAGCCTTGCCGGGCCCGAGAATTTCAATCCGGCGGCGGAGACCGTCACGGATCGCGTCAAGCGACGCCGTCGCCTTCCCGAGTTCCCCCTCAGAGACGAACCCCTGCAGCTCGCGGACATTGCGGGTGATCTCCTCATCGAGCTCCGCGGTCTTCTGCGAGGTCGCGTCAGTCACCTTGGGCTGACTCGCGCAGAGCGCCTGGACTTCGGAGAGACGCTCCTGAAAGGGTTCAGTTACCTCTTTTCCGGCAACCTCAGCGAGACCGACCTTCCAGATCGTGCAGACACTCGGGCGGTTCTTGATCGGAGCGCCCCAGTAGAGACGCGTGAGGAACCGCGTGAGCAGCGTCCGGAAAACGATCTCCACGGCGGCAACCCCGGCGAGCCACGCCGCCACCATCGGATGACGGAGCCCCACGAAAGCCGCAGCAAGACCCGCGATCGCGAGCGTCACCACAGCGACCGTGAATGAAACGGACGGCGCGCCGAGCCCCGTCTGATCCCCGATTCGGCTCTGCGGATAGGCGATGGCGTTCACGAACATCGCGAACGCCGCAGCCAGCACCACCTCAACCGCAAGCAGCACATTCGCGTCGGGGTTCCCGAGCGGCACGCCGACCCAGTAAATCACCCCGAGCGAAATGAGGAAGACGACCACAGTCAGCAGCCAGGCTGACAGCTTGGTTCTTTTCATAGTGCTGCCTTCTTTTTACTTTTTCTTGCCGTTTGCGGGCTTCGGATCCGCGTACGGGTTACGGCCGGTACGGAATTCAATCTTGAGCGGCGTGCCCGCGAGATTGAACTTATCACGGAACCAGCTCTCGAGATAACGGCGATAGCTGTCGCCGATCTGCTGGAGCGAGTTGCCGTGGATCACGATCACCGGCGGATTCGTGCCGCCCTGGTGGGCGTAACGCATCTTCGGACGGACCTTGCCGGCGCGCGGCGGCTGCTGACGCTCAACGGCCTCAATCAGGGCTCGCGTGAGCTTCGGCGTCGGCAGCTTCGCGATAGCGGCCTGATAGGCTTCCTGAACCGCCTTCATGAGGTGGTTGAGGCCGTTATGCTTCAGGGCGGAGATATGCACGAACTTCGCCCAATGCAGGAACCGGAGCTTCATATCGAGCTGCTGGTCAAGCTGCGAGCGGTCATAAGCGCTCATGCCATCCCACTTATTCACGGCAACGACGAGCGCGCGGCCCGAGTCGAGCGCGTATTCGGCGATGTGGGCATCGTGTTCAGCGACGCCGCTCCGGGCATCAATCACGAGCACCACGACGTTCGAGTCCGCGATCGCCTGCAGGGTCTTCACGATCGAGAACTTCTCGATCGCCTCGAAAACGCGGCCCTTCTTGCGGAGACCCGCCGTATCCACGAGCGTGAACGGATGGCCGTCATACTCGAAATCGATATTGATCGCGTCGCGGGTCGTGCCCGGCATATCGAACGCGATGACACGCTCTTCACCGAGCAGCGCGTTCACGAGCGTCGACTTGCCGACATTCGGGCGTCCGGCGATCGCGACACGGATCCGGTGTTCGCCCTCTTCCTCCTCGGCGGGCTTCTCTTCCTCCTCATCCTCAGGGAAGGGAGAAAGCACGGTTTCCATCAGGCTCGCGATACCCTGACCGTGAGCGGCCGAGACCATAAAGGGCTCGACACCGAGACCAAGTTCATAGAATTCAGAGCCCGCGATCGCGCTGAGGCCTTCAGCCTTATTGACGGCGAGATAGATCTTGCGGCCCGATTCGCGCAGCGTCTGCGCGATACAGTGATCCTGAGGCGTAACGCCTGTTCTCGCGTCGACAATAAAGATAACGGCATCCGCTTCTTCAATCGCCAGCTCGGCCTGAGACGCCATGTGGCTCACCACGCCCTCGGGCCTCTGGGGCTCAAAACCGCCCGTGTCGACCACGATGTAAGGGCGCGGGCCCACCTTGCCGTCGCCGTAGTGGCGATCACGCGTCAGGCCGGCAAAGTCCGCGACAATGGCATCCCGAGTCTTGGTGAGCCGGTTGTAGAGTGTGGATTTCCCGACATTCGGACGACCGACAAGCGCAATAACCGGAAGCATGAGAGAAATTTCCTAAAAAATAAAATCCGCTGTGCTGTCTTTAGCGGCTGGTTGACCGGATGAACGCCAGTTCCCCGTCAACCGTTTGAAAAATGGCTCCGTCGCCATAAGCGATCGGAGTGGTGTAAATCGCGCCCGAAAGGCGGCCGCGGCCCATCTCACGCCCGGTGATCGGGTCAAGGAGATGCACGTAGCCGTCATAGTCACCGCTCGCCACATAGGAGCCGACGGCAACCGGCGCGGAGTTCTGACGGTACTTCATGGTGTCGTTCTTCCAGAGTTCGCCGCCCGTCGCAAGCGAATAGGCGTGAATCGTGCTCTTCTCGTCCACCACGTAGACGGTCTTCAGGTCAGCGGTCGGACCGGTGACAGCGTCAACCTTTTCGGTCCAGCGGACAGAACCGTTCTGGGCGCTCATGCAGGTGACACGGCCCTGGTAAGAGGCCGCGCAGAGAACGCCGGACGTGACGAGCGGCGCGCCCACGACGTCATTCAGACGCTCAACCTCAGTGATGCCGGAAGGCATCGAGATCGACGCTTCAAATGCCACCTTGCCGGTGAGCGAAATGCCGATCAGCTTGCCGTTCGCCTGGCCGACAAGAATGCCGTCAGCGAAGAAAATCATCTGGCGCGGCGCGCGCACCGAGAGGATCGGCACCTGACCCTGGTAGTACCAGGCCTGCTGACCCGTGCGGGCGTTGAACGCCGTCACGCGGGTATCCGATGTGTGCACGATCACGAGATCGTGACCGACAAGCGGCGGCATATCCACTTCAGACGGCATCTTGCGGCGCCAGAGTTCCTTGCCTTCAGCGGAGAGCGCCACGACGTTCCCCTGATCCGTGCCGACCGCGACAAAGTAGCCGTCGGAGCCGACGCCCGCCACCACCTTCTCCTTCAGAGAGGCGGTCCAGACCTTGGCGCCGTTCGACGGATCAATACGGAAGACCTCGTTCGAGCCCGCCGCATAGAGTCCGTTGCCGGCAAGAGCCGGCGTAAGGAAGGAGTGCTCAGAACTGCCGAGCTTCGTCGACCAGACCGTATTCACGGACGCGGACTGCTGAATCTCGGTGAGTTTCACCGGGGCCCGGGGGCTATCGGATGAGAAGAGGGAACAGCCGCCCAGCGCGAGCGCAAGGCCTGCGGCAATTGCGGTGCGAAGTAATTTCTGACTCATGTGCTCTCACACTCCAAAAATGTTGATTGATCAGCCGGCAGCGGAAGACTTGGCAGCCGGAGCAGAAGAAGCCGGAGCGGAGGCAGCGGCGGGTGCCGGGGCAGCCGTGCCGTCCTCAGGAAGCGAGTCCAGCTTCAGACGGATCAGATTCTGCAGCGGGTCGCCATCGCGGGCCGCGGCAATACCATCCTGCCAGGCCTTGCGGGCTTCGGCGTTCTTCCCCATCGCCTGATACACGTCGCCCAGGCGGTCATCGATCACGAGACGCTCCGTGTCAGTCGAAGGCGTAAAGCCCGTGAGAATCGAAAGCGCCTTATCGTAGGACTTTTCGTCCATCAGGAGACCGGCGAGACGGACACGCGCGATCGCTTCGAACTCCTTGCGGTCACCATGATCCACCACCCACTGAAGCTTCTGCTTCGCGGTAGCGATATCGCCATTATCGGCCGCATAGCGGGCGGCAACGAAAGCCGCCATCGGACCGTAGACCGTGGAGCCGTACTGATCGATCAGGCCGTCGGAAATCGACTTGATGTTCTTGCCGTCCTGATTGTTCACGGCCGTTTCAAGCGCCACATAGGCAACAGAAGCCTTGGCGGTCTGGCGGTGGTTCCACCACTTCCAGCCGTTATAGCCGGCGACGCCGACGCAGGCGAGCGTGATGACGACCAGAACGGGCGTGCCCCACTTTTCCCACCAGCCCTTCAGGTTGTCGATCGACTCCTGTTCCTCGAGGTTGTATGCCATGTCAAAGGTCCTTCGTTTCGAGTGCTAAAAGTTCGCTAAAAATCGTATCGCAGGCGTCGTCCGCCGGGAGCGTTTCCTGACGCGCAAACCGGGCATCCTCGCCGCGGTCGCGGAGACGCTTCACGGACACCGTGCCGTTCGCGGCTTCAGTATCGCCGATAATCACGGTAAATTCAGCTCCGGAGGCATCCGCCTTCTTCATCTGGCTCTTCATGCTCGCCTCGCCGCCGTGAACAATCGTGCTCACGTCGAAGTCGCGGAGCGACTCGGCCACGGTGACTGCGGGGTCAAGCGTGCCTTCACCCGCGTGGATCACGTACACCGAGCAGTCGGGGGTTTCCGGCTTCACGCCGAATTCCTTCATGAGCTCAAGAACGCGCTCCGCCCCCATCGCGAAACCGACGCAGGGCGCGGGCTTTCCGCCGAGGATCTCCATGAGACCGTCGTAGCGGCCGCCGCCGCAGATCGTCGCCTGAGAGCCGAGACGGTCCGTTGTCCACTCGAACACCGTGTGGCTGTAGTAGTCGAGGCCGCGGACGAGACGCGGGTTCACCGTGTACTCGATTCCGGCGCGTTCCAGCTGATGCTCGATCCCGGCGAGGAACGCGCGGGACTTTTCCCCAAGGTAATCGATCAGGCGGGGAGCGTTATTCGCGAGCTCCTGCATATCCGGATCCTTCGTATCGAGAATACGGAGCGGATTGAGGTAAAGGCGGTGCTTCGCCGTCTCGTTCAGCTGATCCTGATGCGCCTCAAAGTACTTGAGGAGCGCCTCGCGGTGGGCGGCGCGTTCCGCGGGCTCGCCGAGCGAATTGATTTCAAGCTTCACATCCTGGATGCCCAGCGCCTTCCAGAGGCGGGAGGTCATGAGGATCATTTCCGCGTCGACGTCAGGACCCGCGAAGCCGAGCGCTTCGCACCCGAACTGATAGAACTGACGATAGCGGCCGCGCTGCGGACGCTCGTGGCGGAACATCGGGCCGAAGTACCAGACACGGCGCGGGGCGTCGTAAAGCATGTTGTGCTCAATCGCCGCGCGGACGATGCCCGCGGTGTTCTCAGGACGCAGCGACAGCCGTTCACCATTCAGGGAGTCTTCGAAGGAATACATTTCCTTCTCCACGACGTCAGTCGCCTCGCCGATACCGTGCGTGAAGAGGTCCGTCGACTCAAGCACCGGGGTCCGCATCGGGCGGTAGCCGTACTCGGTCGCGATGTCGCGGGCCGTATCTTCGAAGAATTCCCAAATGGCGCTGTCCATCGGCAGCATGTCATTCATGCCGGTCACAGCCCTGATTTTTGCTTTTGAAGCCATCCCAAGTAATCCTTTCTTGCTTCAGTAAATGGTCCGCTACTCGCCCTTCGGGCCGTAAGTCCGGCGGACATAGTCGGTGAGGAGCTTTTTGAACTCCGTATCAATATCCTGCCCTTTAAGGGTGCCCCAGCGCTTCCCGTCCATGTAGACAGGCGCCACGGGGTTTTCGCCGCTTCCAGGGAGCGAAATGCCGATATCAGCGTGAGCGGATTCGCCGGGGCCGTTCACCACGCAGCCCATCACGGCAACCTTCATCCGCTCGACACCCGGAAATTCGCTCTTCCAGACGGGCATCTGCTCTCGGATAAATTCCTCAATACTCTTCGCGAGACGCTGGAAGAGGTCGCTCGAAGTCCGGCCGCAGCCCGGGCACGCCGTCACTTCAGGCGTAAAGCTGCGGAGTTCAAGCGACTGCAGAATCTGCTGCGCGACACGCACTTCCTCGGCGCGCGATTCGCCGGGTTTCGGCGTAAGCGACACACGGATCGTGTCACCGATCCCCTCGTTCAGCAGAATGGAGAGCGCCGCGGCGCTCGACACCATGCCTTTCATGCCCATGCCGGCCTCGGTAAGTCCGAGATGCAGGCAGCAGCGGCTGCGGCGCGCGAGTTCTTCATACACGTGCACGAGATCGGGGACGCCGGAGACCTTCGCAGAAAGCACGATCTTTTCAGCGGGAAGACCCACATCCATCGCGCGCTTCGCGCTCGCTACCGCGCTTTCCACCAGAGCCTCGCGCAGCACGTCAGAGGGCGGCAGCGGCACGGGCCGCTTCGCGTTCTCATCCATCATGCGGGCGAAGAGCTCCTGATCGAGCGATCCCCAGTTCACGCCGATGCGGACAGGCTTATCCTCGCGGATCGCCACTTCCACCATCTGACAGAAATGTTCGTCCTTCGCGTCACCCTTGCCGACGTTTCCCGGGTTGATCCGGTATTTAGAGAGCGCGCGGGCGCACTCCGGCACATCCCGCAGGAGCTTATGCCCGTTGTAGTGGAAGTCGCCGATAAGAGGCACGCTGCAGCCCGCCTGATCGAGCCTGTCGCGGATCACCGCGACAGCCTTCGCCGCTTCCGGCGTATTTACCGTCAGGCGCACCAGCTCGGACCCCGCGCGGGCGAGTTCCAGCACCTGAGCCACCGTCTGCTCGACATCCGCGGTCAGCGTATTCGCCATCGACTGAACCACGATCGGGTGGCCCGAGCCCATAGCGATATCCGTGTTCCCCCACTTCACATGGACGGTCGGCGTCACACGCCGGCCGGGGAGCGAAATCGTCGCAATCTGTGCCATCGTTCCGTTTCTCACTGAAGGATGAAGCGGGCGACCGATCCCTTCGTGTAGCCGGAGAGATCAAAGGGCGTGCCGTTGAGAGACACGGCGCACTGGGTCGAGTTGCCGACCGTCGCGCGGATCGGGAGCTTGCCGGTAAAGGACTTCTCATCCCCTGCCTTGATGTTCCCCTGGAAAATGGTCTTGCCATCCGCGTCGATCAGCTTCACCCAGGAGCTGCCGATCGTGCGGATCGTCACGTTCCCGGTACCGGCGGGCTGCCGTGTCAGTGGTCTTTGCGGACGCCGCAGCGGTCTGAGCCGCAGCAGCCGGGCTCGAAGCCGCGGGAGAAGAGGCAGCCGTGTCAGGAACTGACGCCGTGCCATCCGGATTTGCCGTAAGAGGCGCGTTCGCCGGCATCGCGTTCGAGGGAGAACGCGGGCGCTGAAGAGCCGCGGTCCTGCCTGACGCTTCCTGCATCTGAACCTGAGCGGCCTCGGTATTGTCTCCGCCAAGCTTCGCGAGAATGCCTTCACGCCATCCGCCCCAGACCGCGCCGATCAGAACGATCACCACGGCGAAGGCGAGGAACACGCGGAACCCCTTCTTTCTCGGGCTCGCGTGGAACTCCACCTCTTTCTCCATCTTGCGGGCAGGCACAGCGTCTGCTTCCGGCGCCTGAGCGGCCGGCGTTTCGGGTGCGAATTCGCGCGCGAAAGCGTCCGTCACCGGCTTCGGATCCGTGCCCATCACGCGGCAGATGTCGCGGATAAAGGCCCGGACGTAGACAGGTTCAGGGAGAAGCCGCATCTCTTCGCGTTCCATCGCTTCAAGCTGGCCGCGGCTGATCTTCGTGCGGTTGGCGACATCGTCAAGCGACAGCCCTGCCTTTTCACGCAGGCTGCGCAGCAGCTTGCCGAATCCGGGCTGAGCGCCGGCCGCCGGTTCCTTCGCCGTCTGTTCTTTCTGTTCTTCCATCATTTCTCCTCGGCTTTATTGAAAATCGAAGCCGCCTCTTCCTTCTGGCGGACCAGCCGTATCGCACGATGGGTGCGGTCCTTCACCTGGCCTGCGAGCTGACCGCAGGCCGCGTCAATATCATCCCCCCGGGTCTTGCGGATCGTGGTCACGATACCCGCGTCATTCATCCGGCGCTCGAAGGCAAGCACCGTATCACGGTCCGACTTGAAGAGACCGGACCCCGGGAACGGGTTGAACGGAATGAGATTCACCTTGCAGGGGACGTTCCGCACGAGGCGGATCAGCTTATCCGCCATCTCGAGCGAATCATTCACGCCGTCCAGCATCAGGTATTCAAAAGTAATGTAATCGCGGGGCGCGTACCGGAGGTAGCGGCGGCAGGCCGCCATCAGGTCCTCAAGCGAATGCTTGCGGTTCACCGGCATGATCTTGTCACGCAGCTCGTCCGTCGGCGCGTGAAGCGACACAGCGAGAGCCACCGGAGCAAGCTCCGCGAGCTTATCCATCTGGTTCGTGAGGCCGCTCGTCGACACCGTGACGCGGCGGCGCGAGATGCCATAGGCGTGATCGTCTAGGAACAGACGGATCGCGGGCACCACGGCTTCCAGATTCTGGAGGGGTTCGCCCATGCCCATCAGCACGACGTTCGTGATCACGCGCTCATTCGGATTATTGGTACCCGCTTCGCGCCTCAGCTCGCGTTCAGCCCAGAAGAGCTGACCCACGATTTCGGAGGTCTTCAGGTTGCGGGCAAAGCCCTGTTTGCCGGTCGAGCAGAAGAGGCAGCCCATCGCGCAGCCCGCCTGCGTCGAAATGCAGAGCGTACCGCGGTCCACTTCAGGGATATACACCGCCTCAACGGCGTTGCCGTTGCCGACATCAAAGGCCCACTTTCGGGTGCCGTCGGAGGAAATCTGTTCGCGCATCGGTTCCGGAGGACGGACTTCAGCCATCGCCTCCAGCTTCTCGCGGAAGGACTTCGCGAGATTCGTCATCTTGCTGAAGTCGCTTTCAAGGTTGCGGTGGATCCATCGTGTGAGCTGGACTGCCCGGAAAGGTTTTTCCCCAAGGCTGTCACACCACCTGGTGAGTTGCTCCCGATCAAAATCAAGGAGATTCACTCGCTCTGCCGCCATTAGACACCTGCCTCCACGGCCCGTCGGGCCCATGAATCAATGAAACTTCAAAAAACTGCAATCCCCTCCCTTCACCCGCGGGCGAAGGGAGGGGGTACTAGCTAACTGCGCCTGACTGCCGCCGGATTAGCGGGAGTGAATGGCGAGAGCCGGGAAGAAGTAAGCGATCTCGCGGGCAGCGGTCTCGGGAGCATCAGAGCCGTGCACAGCGTTGGCGTCGATCGACTCAGCGAAGTCGTGACGGATCGTGCCGGGAGCAGCCTTCTTCGGGTCGGTAGCGCCCATCAGTTCGCGGTTCTTCAGAATCGCATCTTCGCCTTCGAGCACCTGGATCATGACGGGGCCGGAGATCATGAAGGAAACGAGATCCTTGAAGAAGGGACGATCCTTGTGAACTTCGTAGAAGCCTTCGGCCTCAGCCTGGGAGAGCTGACGCATCTGGGCGGCCACGATCTTGAGGCCCGCGTCTTCAAAGCGGGTGTAGATCTTGCCGATCACATTCTTGGCGACGGCATCGGGCTTCACGATGGAAAGAGTACGCTGAACAGTCATTTTTAGTCCAATTGAAAAACAAAGAAACACCGCCGGGGCACCTGACAGGAGGCAGCCCGGAGGCAAAAAAGAATTCTTCCGCTGGGCAGCCCAGAGTGCGATCACTCGAAGGGGCTGCCGGATGAAAGATGCTTATTTTAGCATGCGTTAGAGGCACGCTCAGGCAGCTTCTGCGGGACGGGAATCCCCTGATTCTGCCTTGTCTTCCGCCTTTTCGGAGGGAAGCGGTTTCGGTCCCGGAACGAGCACCGCCATGCTTTCAACGTGCCCCGTATGCGGGAACATATTCATCACGCCTGCTTCAAGGAGCCGCCATCCGCCCTGATGCTGCAGAATCGCGCAGTCGCGGGCGAGCGTCGCCGGGTTGCAGGAAACATACACCACGCGTTCCGGGCGTTTATCGGTCGCGGCGAGCACCTGGCAGACCGCCTGGGCGCCTTCGCGCGGCGGGTCAAGGAGCAGCCGGTCGATTCCGCCCATCTTCTTCCAGATCGCGTCCCAGTCCTGTTCGGACCAGGTGAAGAGGTTGCGGGCGACGAAATCCGTTTTATCGGCCAGACCGTTTTCAGCGGCGCCGGCCTTCGCGCGGGACACGAGTCCCTCGCTGCCCTCAAGACCGATCACGCGGGCGCTTCGGCGGGCGAGCGGGAGCGTGAAGTTCCCTAGACCGCAGAAGAAGTCCACCACGCGGGATTCAGGAGTCAGCCTCAAGAGTCTCACCGCCCGGCTCACCATGGTTTCATTCAGCGCATGGTTCACCTGGGTAAAATCCGTGGGCTTGAAGGCGATACGGACATCGAATTCAGACAGATAAAGGCCGAGCGCGTTTTCAAGCTCCGGACGGATCGGGGCAGCCGAATCCGGTCCCTTCGGCTGGAGCCAGATATCCGCGCCGTACTGGTCACCGAACGCGAGGAGCTTCTCCTCATCCCCCTCACCGAGCGGCTCAAGGTTACGGAAAACCAGCGCCGTGCGGCCGTGGCCATCCACCGCCACATCAATCTGCGGCAGACGCTGACGGATCGTGAGCGTCGACACGAGTTCACGCAGCGGATCAATCATGTCGGAAACATGCTTCGGGAGGATCGCGCAGCTATGCATATCGGCAACGTAGGACGAGCTCCGCTCGTGGAAGCCGACCAGCACCCCGCCCTTCTTCGTCACGTCGCGCACCGTGAAGCGGGCGCGGTGACGGTAGCCCCAGAAAGGTCCGTAGATCGGGGGAAGGATGTTTTCAGGCTTTGTCTTTCCGATATGCCAGAGGGCGTCGAGCAGCACCCGCTGCTTGATCGCCACCTGTGCGAACGGATCAAGATGCTGCATCGCGCAGCCGCCGCAGCACCCGGGTTCAAGCCCGAAATGCGGGCAGCGGGGCTTCACGCGGAGCGGCCCCTCGTTATGCAGCTCCACCAGGCGCCCGATCTCAAACGACGTCTTATTGCGGATCCGCTCGTAAGTCACTACTTCGTGAGGCAGAGCCCCTTCGACGAAGACCGCTTTACCTTCGCGATGCGCTACGCCGCGGCCGTCCTGATCCAGGCTCTCAATCTCGACCGTAAAACGGTCGCGTGGTTTTTTGTTTTTATGAAAAGAACGCGCCATTATCGCTTTTCCTCAATCGTCATATATCCGGGGGTCTGCTTCCAGAAAATCAGAAGCCCGGAACTTCCTGATAAAAATGGAAGTACCGGGCGCGCCATATTAGCGGATTTCAGAAATTACCGCAGATAGGGAGCAGGATCGACAGGCTTGCCGCCAATACGGACTTCGAAGTGAAGCACGGGCTTCGAGGCGTCAAATCCCCCCACCGTACCGATCTTCTGACCGGCCTTCACACGGTCTCCCTTCTTCACGTTGATCGTCTGCAGCTGACCATAGGTCGTCACAAACGTCCCGTCGCCGTGGCGGAGAATCACAAGGTTCCCGTACCCCTTGAAGGCGGTCGAGGTGAGGAGGACTTCGCCGTTCGCGGCCGCCTTCACGGTCGTGCCGCGGCGGCTCGAAATATCAATACCGCGGGTCGCGGGCGAGAAATGGCTGACAACGTCACCCGTCACAGGCCAGGAGAGCGTCTCCTGGGTGCCGGGAATCGGGGTCGGAGCGTGAGCCGTGGGAGCCGGGACTGCCGCGGGAGCCGCAGCCGACGCAGGCGCCTCGGGCTGCTTCACACCCACTGCCTGAGAGGCGGGAGCGGTGGTCGGCTGAGCCTGGTGAGCGGCGACCGGGGCTGTCGCCACGCGGACTGCCGGGCGGCCTGCGCCCGGAATCTGCAGCGTGCGGCCGACCGCGAGCTGACGCGGATCCGAGATGCCATTCACGCGCATCAGCTCATTCACGTTCACGCCGTGGTTCTTCGCGATACGGTAAAGCGTGTCGCCGGCCTTCACGGTGTAAGTGTTCCCGGACGCGGCAGGAGCGGCGGACGACATGGCAGAGCCACCGGAGAATCCGCTTCCGCCTGAAAGCGGCACCACCTGAGCGCCGGAAGAGGACGCGGCGGGCGCGGCCGGCACGGAAGCGGGGCCGGACTTGATCGTGCCCGAGGTGCTGTTATCCGACACCGGAGCAATCTGAGTCGACGTACAGGCCGTGGCGAAAACGGCGGCAAGCGCGCTGGCGATTAAAAGCTTACCTGCTGAAGACATGAAACTCTCCCCTAAAGTCTGTTACGGATGGCCTTTCCCCGGAAGCGCCTCATCAAACCAGGATGAGGTCGCCGACAGACGGCCGTAATGCGTTAAATCAATCTGCAGCGGCGACACGGAGACAAAGCCGTGCTGCGTTGCGTAGAAATCAGTTCCCGGTCCCTGGTCACGGGGCTTGCCGGCCCGTCCAAGCCAGTACACCTGCTCGCCCCTTGGGTCGAGCTCCGGTACGGCATGATCCGCGCTGTGGCGGCGGCCAAGCCTCGTCACGCTGATGCCGGAGAGCACGCTGTAAGGCATGTTCGGAATATTGACGTTGAGAAGCACGGGATCGGAGGACTGCTTCTTATTCAGAAACTGTTCTACCACAGTCTGAGCGACCTCCGCGGCAGACTCAAGTTCCATCCACCCGCGGTCGATCTGCGAAAACGCGATCGAGTCAACCCCGAACTGGTAGCCTTCGATCGCCGCGGCGACAGTGCCCGAATACATCGTGTCGTCACCCATGTTGGCGCCGGAGTTGATACCGGACACGACGAGGTCCGGACGGTCGTTCAGAATCCCGGTAAAGGCGAGGTGCACGCAGTCAGACGGCGTGCCGCTCACGGCATAGACGTCCCGCGCCACCTCGGTCACCCGAAGCGGCAGCTGAAGCGTGAGGGAGTTGCTCGCTCCCGACTGGTTGTGTTCGGGCGCGCAGACCGTTACGCGGCCAAACTTCGTCATTGCTTTCGCAAGCGCCTGGATGCCGCGGGCGGAGTAGCCGTCGTCGTTTGAAATCAGAATGTGCATCAAATCCCTCGTGCGGCCCCTGCGTTCAGCGTTCTTATGCAGAAGCCGTTTTCAATCAGTAATTGGTTAATGATAATGGCATAGGAACAGCCGGTCATGCAAAAACACAATTATTCCGGGGATCTTTCTCACGCCGGGAGGCGTCTGAGTCTATACTTTCAGCCATTGACTGATTAGTTGTTCAGATTTTTTCTCTCCCTATCCATGAAGCTATCCGCCTGGGCCCATCAAAGGGGCATTTGCTATCAGACTGCCTGGAGAATGTGGAAGACCGGAAAACTCCCGGTTCCCGCCTGCCAGCTCCCGTCCGGCACCATCGTTGTGGATGATGTGCCGGCAGCCGGCGGCGTGGGGCTCTACGCCCGCGTCTCCTCGGCTGCCGAAAAGGACCGTCTGAAGCGTCAGATGAGACGGCTCGAAGTCTATGCGGCCAGCATGGGCTGGAGCGTCATCGATAAGGCTTCTGAAATCGCGACCGTAACAAACGAAAACCGCCGCGGTCTCCAGAAGCTTCTGAAGAACCGCCAGATCCGTACGATCGTGGTGGAAACTCCGGATCGGATTCTTCCGTCCGGCTTTGATTACCTCGATCTCGCACTGCAGTCTGACGGCCGGCGCATCATCGCTCTCGATGAACAGTTCTCGGGGCACGATGATGAGACAACGCTTGAGGAACTCCTCGACACGTACTGCGCGAAGATCTACGGCCGGAAAGGCGCCGCCGCGAAAGCGAAGGCTCTTATCGCGCTGCTGCACGAGGGCGACCTCGATATGCTGAAGGCGTCCGAACGGGCGTCTGAACGAGCGGCCGAACGGGCTGCCGCAGCCTCAGAAACGAAGGAAGATGAGACAGAAGTGACGTTCTGACTCCCCGCGGTCTCTTTCCCGCAAAAAAATATCCGCGTCATCGCTCACCGGCGACCGCGGATTTTTTATGTGCCTTCGGGAGGCTGATAAAGGAAAAGGGAGGTAACTTCCGTTACCTCCCTTCCTGGATTTGGTCGGTGGTGGGACTCGGATATCCCTATTACCAAAGGGTTTTAAATGGATGTTGTTGCCTGTTTGTGGCTTAGTTTGTGGTAATAAGTCCCTATGTTCCCTAACAATTGGGGGTAAACCCCATAATTGTGAGGGGGGGAGAAATGATTTATCGTATATCCATACATTTCCTTACTATTAGGAGAAAAACATGCGCACACAGAAAAAATGCACAAGGTCTTCACGCTTCAGGATAACCACTATAGCTATCGCTGTTGCTTCGTCTTTTGCCATGACGCCGGCTTGGGCTGCTGATACCGCTGTCGGCAGCGGTACTGGTGTCGCTTATGGTACCGGTAGTGACGCTCCTAAGGCTGAAAACGTTGCTGTTGGTAAGGGCGCTAGCATCAGTTATTCCAATGGGGACAGTGCCGCCACTGGTGACATCGTCGTGGGGAACGGAGCCAATATTAACAACTATGCAAGCCAGGGGGGCAGTATTGCCATTGGTAAGAATGCAAAAATTGAGAATATGGCCGGTGGTGCTGAAGCATCATTTGCTTTGGGTCAGACTACCTACTCTGGTGGCGTCTTTTCCAGTGTTCGTATCCCTGCAGATACAACAAAAGTAGTCGGCAGTATTGCCATTGGCGACAATACCTTTGCTCGAACGGGCAGCACTATGATTGGCTCACATAATTACAGAGGCGATTTAGGCGACACAACTGTTGATTCTTCCCAAACTCGCGCATCGAACTTAAATGTTTATGCAACAACCATTGGTGCGAATAGCTTTAGTAACGGAGCATTCACAACTTCTACCGGTGTCTACAATATTATTTCCGGTGAATATAATGGCGGTCGTTCAGCCAATGGTCAGAAAAATTTTGGTGCAACTATTACCGGAGCCTTAAATAGCGTGGAATCTATGGGCTCTGCGGGTATTCTCTGGTATAGCTAACAGTCTTATCGGCATTGCTAATAGAACTCAGAACTCTAATGGCTCTTTGATTTTTGGCGCTGGCAACGAAATTACAAATTCCCACGCCTCCATTTCTGGACTGCCAGGAGGGTTCCTCAGTTCATCCCCATCTTCAGCAAAAGACTTGGCCAATACACTACGCAAGTCAATCAAAGACTCTGATTCTGGCGGTGCTACTCTCGCAATCGGCGGCGGCAACACTGCCGATTACACCCAAGCCTCACAGCTGATCGGCGTTAACAATACGCTCACAGGCACTTCTGATCACGTGAGCCAATACAACGCGCTGAATGGCTACAAGAACGAGGCTAAAAACGTTAAGCATGTGACTGTTATTGGCTCTTCCAACACTGTTACAGACGGTGAAAGCAATATCGTTGCTGGTGACAATCATAAGCTCACAGGAGCAAGCAAATCAGTCATCATAGGCTCTTCAACCGAGAAAAAAGAAGTTACAAAGAGCAATGTCGTTGTAATTGGCCAAGATGCCGATATCTTCCAGGAGGGTGATGTCGCACTTGGTAGCGGCTCTACTGCAGCACAAGTGGAGACAACCACCAATATAACCATTAGAGGCACTTCGTACAATTTCGCTGGCACTTCTCCGACTAGTACAGTTAGCGTTGGTTCTGCAGGCAAAGAACGCACAATTACAAACGTTGCCGCGGGGCGTATTAGTGCCGCTTCAACTGACGCCATCAATGGCAGCCAATTGTTTGCCGTCACTTCTGCGTTGGATACTCTCTCTACATCTGCTGGTGCCCATTACTACTCTGTAAAGAGCTCAAACACTGGAGCAGATTCTAACTATGATAATGATGGCGCCACTGGCACTGATAGTATTGTTCTGGGCATCGCCTCAAAAAATTCCGGTAACAACAGTACCGTTATCGGCAATATGAACTCTCTGACTGGAATAAAAAACGGTGCCAATAACAGCATTGTCGTTGGCCAACGCTTAGAGGTTGACGGCACACACAACGCTGTCTTTGGCACAGATTACGCAAATTATGATAATAAGCTGACCAAGGTCGTGGGCAATCAAAACACCGTTATCGGCGTTGGTAATCTTGTTGGCTATACAGCCGTTCAAAACGGAACGCAATGGACTTATACAAAGTGGGGAGATAGCGGTTCAGACCAAAACGTAGCTGTTGGATTGAACAATACCGCTAATGGTGGAAGTATCGCTGTAGGTACTTCGTCCGTAGTTGATTCTCTGGGAGTTTCCTTGGGGCACGGAAATACCGTTATCGGTCCTGACGACAATGGCGGACAATGGGGAGTTGCCATAGGCAATAAGCTCACTGTTTCTGGTGAAAACGCAGTTGCTGTAGGGACGGAGTCCACCGCCAAGGGAGATTGGACTGTTGCCGTGGGTTCTAACGCTTCAGCAGAGAAGACTTACGATATTGCTATTGGCAAAAAGGCTTCTGCCACGGGAGGGTGGTCTACTGCATTAGGGGCATCTGCTAGAGCCAGTGCCCAAACCTCTACAGCGCTTGGGTACAGAGCTGAAGCACCCGTTAATAACGGTGTTGCTTTAGGCTCCTTCAGTGTCGCCAACACTGAAGCTGGTGTTGCTGGCTACGACCTTTCGACCGGCGCGGCATCTACAGAAACTTCAGTTGCTTGGAAATCAACAGCAGCAGCCGTCTCAGTCGGTGAGGTTGATAATGGTATAACTCGGCAGATTACGGGGGTGGCGGCGGGCTTGAACGACACCGATGCTGTCAATGTGGCACAGCTTAAGAAAGCGGCATCCGCGGCAACCACCAATGTCAACACAACCGATCCGAACATGACAGTGACGGAACAGCCGGCTGATTCCCACAATTACACGATTGGGCTGAATAAGAACCTCACCGGCATGGAAAGCGCGGAGTTTGGGGCTGACGCCGCAAAGACGACTATCTCTGCTGGTGGCGTAACCATCGTCAAGGACAGCACAACGGTAAGCCTTAAATCCAATGGACTAGATAATGGCGGGCAAACCATCAAGAATATAGCTGCTGGCGAAAACGACACTGATGCGGTTAACCTCTCGCAGCTGAAGAATTCCGTTACGAAGGTGGAATCTACCAGCCAGGGCTATATCGATATCACAACACGGAAGGAAAATGCCTCAACCAATACCGGGGCAACCATCTACTCCGTGGGACTGTCTGCTGATGCCAAAACCGCGATCACGAATGCCAATCATTATCTGACGGCTGATGGGATCAATGCCCAGAACCAAAAGATAAAGAATGTTGCCCCCGGGACGATTTCCGCGGCGTCTACTGATGCTGTGAATGGCAGCCAGTTGTATCAGACAAATCAGGCGGTTCAGCACAACTCTGATGATATTTCCAAACTGTATAACCGCAGCGCGGAACTTAATCGCAAGATCTATCGTGCTGGCGCGCATGCGGCTGCTCTTGCCGCACTGCATCCGCTTGACTTCGATGAAAATCATCTGGTATCCGCCTCTCTTGGCCTTGGTCAATACCACAGCCACGGAGCGGTCGCTCTCGGTATTTTCGCCCGCCCGACGGAGAACTTTATGGTCAGCCTGGGAGGATCAATCTCCTCTGGCAGTGATGTGATGGGGAATCTCGGCGTGCATTATCGCTTTGGAGGCGACAGCGTGCGGGTGAACAAAGCGGAACTTACTCAGCAGGTAAGCACTCTCAAAGCTGAAAACCGGGATCTGTCAGCAAAATTGGCTTCTTCCAACTCAAAGCTGGAAGCCGCTACGTCAAAGATTGACTCTCTGATGGCAAGGATCCACGCTATCGAAGCCAAACTTAATATGAAGTAAGCAAAGCTCAAGGAGAGGGGGCTTGCCCCTTCTCCAACATATATAATGTATATGGTCTTGTGAAGGTCTCTGTGGTTCGCATGTGGGCACCAGCTCTCCCCTTGTAAGACTGGCACGGCCTAATAAGAGGCCAAGATGCAAGAGAACCGCGCGCGCCCCTTGAGGAAACTCAGGGGCGCCTTTTTTATTCCCGCTAATACTTATCTTTGTACCCCTGCTGAGATAACGGATTAGCCGCTCAGGCTACATCCTTTACAATGTGTATTTGATGTGTATAATAGATCTTGTTGATTAACAAGGGGTAAACCATGGATAGCTCCACGGTAATCAGCAGGATTAAAGCGGATGGCTGGAGGCTCCAGAGCGTGAAAGGTGATCATCACAATTTCAAAAAAAGCCGGTTTTCAGTTCATCGTGACGATCACTCACCCGCGCAAGGATGTGCCAATCGGGCAACTGAAAGACATATCCAAGAAGTCAGGCATAAAATTTTAAGCCAGTTGGTCGGGCGAGGGGTCTTCCCTCGTCCGTTTTCTCGCACAAGAACAACGGAGGCAGTAAATGCGTTACCCGTGCGCGATCGAAACAGGAAACGGCGTTTATGGTGTAATCTTTCCCGACCTTCCCGGATGCTACCCCTCTGGAGAAACCCTAGAGGACGCGTTCAAGGATGCTAAAGAGGCTGCCGAGTCGTGGATGGACGCCATGGCTGATGAAGGTCTTGAAATTCCAGCTCCATCTGCCATGGATGATGTCGTGAAGAATCCTGATTACAAGGGCTGGGTCTTCGGCTCGGTTGACATTGATATGTCCAAAATCTCAGACAAGGCCGAGAGAGTGAACATCACCCTCCCGAAACGCGTTCTGAGGCGGCTGGACAACCTCGCCAAGGAGTCCGGGGATTCCCGTTCTGGGTATATTGCTCACCTTGTCCTTTCGGCCTCATAACCTCAAAAGCCCGGGGCGTTGCTCCGAGCTCTTTGCTACTGATGAGAAACAGCATCCTTATCCGCGGCTACTCTTGTAAGAAGCTCTGCACCCTCCCCAGCCAGTTCTGCGCCTTCTCCGAGTAGGCTTTCGCATCGGGCGAGGCGCTCTTGAGTACGGTCTCCGGTATCTCGGGCGATTTGCAGATCACTCTTGGCTCTGGTGTCTGCGGCGTCGCGCACCCGGACAGCAGTAACCCGCACAGCGCGAGCGTCAGATAAAGCCTTGTCTCGCGCGGCAAGCGCATCAGCCAATTGTCTTGATTGTTTCTCATAGCGTTCCTGCGCCTCCTTTTCTACCGCCCTGGTCTGCTTCTGCCAATCAGATTTAAGCTCGCTGATCTGAGCTTCATACTTCTCCGCCGTCGAGGATCTCCCCCTGGAGTACCCCCAGAACGCAGACGCTATCAAAGCGCCAATGATGACGCCGGTAATGACTAGCCCCCTTTTCCCCATACTTGCCTCTATAAAAACTCAATCAGCTTCTTGAAGAGCTACCCAAAAGGGAGCCCCTGCCCTCTGCAACCTTGCTATAATGCTTCGCGTGAGGTTTATTTCCTTACCGTGGTTTTATCAAATCAGTCGATTGGCCTCCCCGGAAGAGCACACGCTTTCCCGGGGCTTTTTTATATCATCAGGCAAACCTGGGCCATTAATATAGCTATAATGGCTGGGACGAGAACTTTCTCCTTTTTGCCCTACGTCCTCGCTTCTCGTCATCCCCCGGCTTTTGCCGGGGGTTTCTGTTTTCGGTTATTTCAAAGCAAGCACGATTTGAACAATCGTATAGACAAGCCCTGTAGCACCAGCAAACGCAAGAGCTGAATACTTAACCCCAGTGGCTACGCCTCTGAAAAATGCCTCTTTAAGTTCCATATCTCTCATACGCTGCCCCAAATTTTCATTGCGCTTGATATAATTTTTCATGTAGATGTGGTCCATCTATGTGTAACGTTTCTTAAGTCTCTGTTATGATTCGTTCCATCCCCGGAAGAGTTGCCGCTCTTGCCGGGGATTTTTACAGAGATCGGATAAAACCGATGACGCCCAGCACACCCCCAATAACGGCGCAGGCGACCAGCACGAGTTCTTTCCAGAAGTGAAAACGCTCCTTTTTGTATTCGCTGATAGCCGCTTGCTGAGCCTGTTTCAACTTCTGTTCATCCATAAAAGCCTCTAGCTTATCTATTCTTTCTTTGGTATCATCTCTCACGTACAGACCTCATATGTACACATTGCTCAGTCCCCGAAAGAGCTGCAACTCTTCCGGGGATTTCTTTTAACTGAGGAAGAGCTCCTTCTCTGCCTCTCGTCTCCTTACCAACCCCGGAAGCTCCCTCCCTCCCGCTCGCGCCCAACGCTTGAATTCATACCCCGCATTAATTACCTTGCCGGCATTAAAAAGTTTGAGGAGAGTAGATCTGCGGAGTGCCCCAGCGCCACAGTTGTATGCAAAATCCAACAAAGCGATGAACTGCCCTTGCGTTACCGCGACCCTGACAGATCGGGACAGCACATCACGAAGACGGTAAAGCTCAGACTCCAGAAGCTCGTCTGCCTCCTCTTGAGTAATCTTTATGTTCCTGATGACAGGGTTCCCAGATGCCAGGCGTGTAGAGCCATAACCCACAGTCCATACCCCCGCAGGATCCCGGTAGGAAGCCAGCCGGCACCCCTCGTTCGACTTAATGAAGGGAACCGCAATCGCCGGGTCCCACACCGAAAATTCTTTCTTTTCAGCCATGATCTCTCCTTATTTTGTCAGCCAAAGGACAAGAACTGCTGTCACGACTGGGGCAATAAACGCCCTGACAATCCCGAGCAAGAACTCTCTTCTTTCCTTTTGTTTCTCTTCAAATTCGGCCCGCACACGCCTTTCAATTTCCTGCTCTTTCTGCATATCCATAAGCACACCAACCTCTTGCTTTAGTTTTTGAATTTCAGCTATACTGGCGTTGTGCAGAAGTTCCTGTGTGTAAAGTGGGATAAAAAAAGCCCTCGGGAGTTCGTTCCTCTCGAGGGTTTTCGTTTGATGGGGAGGGGCCCCTATCCTTCTATTTGTCTCTGTGCTGCCGGTGAATCTCTCCCCCGCTCACCACATCTGACGCCATCGCCTCTGACCGCTCTTCCATCGCTTTCAGCATCTTGCGGACCGGTGCCGGGATGATTGATCCATACCCCATGCGCTCAATGTTTTCCAAGATACTGCCAAAGTCGTTCAGGCAGAAAGCAAAGACCGCCGCATCCCTAACACTGACGAAGGGTATAACCGAAGTGATATCCAGCCCATGGCAAAGCGCCACGAGGCTCAGCATGACGATCTTTTTGGTGATGCCAAGGAACCCCGTACGGGAATTCCACTGCCCGGTCTTCATCGCGGCATAAGTACCGCTCAAATAGTCGGCTACGATAAAAACAAACAGCCATTCAATCGCGTCATCGATCGGGCCAAAAAGAAAGGAGCACAAGGCTCCCAGAATCCCGCCAACTGCTAAAAGTACACGGGAAGAGAAGTCGGGGATCAGATCTAGCATAGCGCCTAGCAGAAAGTATTGAACGTTTTCGGATAAAGAGATAAACTTGAAGACAAGGAACAGGGTTAGGCTCCCACTACGGCGTGGTGTAACGTTATGGTACAAACCATCCTGCTCTGGGGGGATAAACACCACGATAATTCCTGTGAATCCACGGCAGGAACTCGTAAGGATTACCCCCCATTTCTTTTATACGATCCGGATACCGACTATTTCATAAGTCCACTTCAAATTACTCTCATCTTTTGTCGGTATTAGCTTTCTTATATTTTCAAAACTTTCCCCTTTACTCTTAATCATTTCCTTTTTTGTTTCCCAGTTCTTTTGTTTTGAAGTAATCAAAGAGTAAACGCTTAATCCTCCGTTATGCGTGGCTTTTATATCCACCATAATATGCAAGGGTTTTTCGCCCCTGATCGGCAATTCATAATTCGCATAGCAAAATGCGGTTTTCTCTAAAACATCTTTTCCTTTCTCCTTATGGAAGTTTTTTTGCCATCCCGAAAAATCCCCCTTTTTGAAAATTTTCGGCAATAACCCAATCACAAGAATGTAATCCCTACATTCGCTAACTGCCGCTTCTTTCCCTCTTCTAGAAGCCAACCGTATTACGCCTCTAAGTTCGTTGTACAAACTCACTCCTAGTTTTACGTTCTGTTCGCCAACCTCCGGTAATTTCGCAGGCAAGATTCCTCTCATTGATTGACAATATTTCTGTAACACTTTACCTGGATCCTTACCCAATCCAAGATCCTGATTGGCAATCCTCGCGCTGTTTTTTATTTGCTCGTTGGTTATGGGTTCAGCTGGAATCGATGCCTTCTCAATTTTTAAATTTTTATCTTCTTCTACAGATTCTGAGTTCGTTTCCACTTTAGGCCGGGTAATTGGGGAATCTCTCTTCCCACTCCCGCTCACAAATTGCCCAGTTCTCTCGGAATGGCGACACCCATTGGCGTCCTCAGTGGCGTCCGCCACAGACACAAAGCGATAGATATCCACGAAACGGAACATTTTCATTGGCGCAAGTCCCCTTCATCTGCGCTGTGATTTCTGCGCTGCCATAGCCTATCCCCCTACTCCATAGCGGCCGCGACAAGATCTCTGTCAGCTTCAGAGGCGGCCCAGATGACTGCACAGGTCTCAGGAGAGGGCAAGGTAAATGAATACCCAACGACAGAACTTATAGTTACGTCTGTAGTCCATGTGGCTCCGTCAGTAGTGGCATACGGGGTGAGCTTCTTCAGGACAGCGATAGCCGCTGTAGATACGGAGGTGGCCAAGTATTTTGTGCCACTTTGAGAAAGCGATACCCGCTCAATTCCCTCGGGAAGTGTAGGAGAAATAATCCCCAAGACGGATGAAACCCTCCAGAAGGCACATTCTGCCGGAAGAGTATTAGTAGCCTCTGTTGCTGAGACCACATAATCTTTATTGAAATCCACTGTGGCACTAGCGGTGGTTTGCGTTTCTCCGTCGATAATCAGGTGCCCCGGTTTATAGCCATAGTCAGCCTTAACAGATAGCGTGAGCAAGTTAATCCTCGGTGTCAGCACTGTATCGTCGCTCGCAGAGCTGAGGCCAGAATTCTCTGTGGTAATGGCAGTTACCGAGATCGTTTGATGCTCTGTTTTCTTGAGCATAACAGTGTGTACTGCAGGCTCCCCACTGCTCGAAGTCGTCAGAGCGGTGATAGCATCAGCCATACCCGAAGGCTTATAGGTCGTCGTGCTTCCGTTCTTCGCCCGGATAGCGTTTGCGATCGCTGTGTAATACTTCGGCTCTGTCAGAACTTTCGTCATGATTTAGTACCCCGTGGAATCGCCGTCAGTGATCGCGGAAATCGCTGTAGTAATCGCCGCGTTCGCTTCAGACTTGGTGTAGTAGTTAGAGAGATCTACCGACGCACCAGAGCCCGCGGCGGATACTTTGCTATCAACCTCAGACTTGGTGTAGGCGTCCGTGATGCCGTAGCCCGCGAGCGTTGCCGCTTTCTTCGCGTACTCCGCAAGTGCTGAAGAGAGAGCATAGTTATCGAGCTCCGCCTCAATCGTTGACTTGCACGCAGTAAGCGCTTCTTTGACCTTTGCTTTGAGGTCTGTAAAAGTTACCGTCATAGTTACACTCCTTTGATGAATTCATCGCATGCCTCGTAAATCGAGGTCATGAATGAGTTGAAAACTTCGACTGTGGTATAGGATTCGGTGGCTATTGATGCGGCTTTCTCTGCACTCGCATTGGCTTGCGTTGCGAAGCCTTCCGCCGCTGATGCACTCACCTTGGCTTGCGTTGCGGAGCCTTCCGCCGCCGATGCACTCGCATTGGCTTGCGTTGCGGCGTCCGAAAACTGATCAATCAGAGCGGCCGCTTTGTCGGCAAGCTCTTTCGTGTAGCCTTGAAGCGGGGCAATTGCGTAACCGCCAGATGACGCTGTTGTTCCTTTATAGGCCGCCGCCAGAGTGATCTCCGTGGCTGAAACAACTTTTGAAATTTCATAGAGCAGTCCGTCCGGGCCTACAAAGCCATCGCTCCCGATTCGGACGTTGTCGACCCATGCCGTCCCAGTCCCGGTTACCGTGGTTGACCCATTCGTAACGGAACAAGTTCCCGCCTTATACCAAGCCATGTTTGTTTAACTCCAAAAAATTGCGGTAACCGCTTCAATCGTTTCTGCCGCCTGAACTTCTTCCACGAGCTTCTTCCGCTTCCCCACGGCCTCGGCTGATGCCTTTCTGTAGGCGTCCACGTGCGCCTTGACCTTGTCCATGAAGTCGTTCAGCTCAATGCCTCTGGCTGAAGCGCAGGCTGCGCACCACGGAACAAGGTCGGCGGATGGAGAGGATGAGGCAAACCATGCTTTGCATTCGTCTGCCTGCTGCTGCCAAGTGGACTGCTCATCCTCCGGGTAGCCGGATTTAAACTCGTCCAGTGCCGCGCTCATAGCTTTCGTCAGTTCCCTGACTTTGGACGCCTTAGCCGCAGAAAGTTCAGCCGCCTCATCGGCGGCCTTTTGTGCATCGGATCTGGTGTCTTCCCACGCATGCTTTGTCCAATTAAACGTGTGATACTTCGAGGGCTGAGCGGGCTTTTTCTGCCACCCCTCTCCATCCCACCAGTCACCCTGAGGATTGCCTTCCATGGCTTCGGCGCCTTCGGAGATATTCGCCTGCAGCTGTGCCGGATCGCCCCAGAAGGTCTTAAGGAGCTGTCCTGTCGCTTTATCGATAATTGCGTAGTTCATCTTTTCATCTCTTCATCTCTATTACGGCGATGGATTCGGTCCGCACTATCGACAGGTTGTAGGGAGAAACAGATACGGAATACGTATATGTTCCCGCTGAGCCCGGGGAGTCGAAATAGGCAAACGTCAATGTGTGATCCACTCCGATTCCGCCAGTCCACCCACCGGTGCAGTAGGTCGCGAGATGCGTTCCATTCCGATAAAGCTCCGCCGATCCCCCGGCAAAGTAGGCTGAAGATGAATCATCACTGGATGTGGTTCCCATCAGATAGCAGGAGAAAATGATGATCATCCTGCTGCCTGAAACGGCCGTATAAGAAATGCTTTCCCCGCTCGCCCCGGCAGTTCCCGTAACAGCTCCATCCAGAATCTTGTAGAAGTCCACGGCGTTTGAACCTATTTTCAGGTTCGTAACCGAAGCGTCCTGAATCTTCGCGTTCGTAATTGCGGCGTCACCGATTTTTACCGAAGTAATCGCCCCGTCCTGAATTTTGGCATTTGATATCGAAGCGTCTGCGATTTTCACATTCGATATCGAAGCGTCTTGGATAAGGGCGGAATCCATATAGACCTGCCCGCCGGAAACAGTGAACGGAGAGGTCACGGTTCCGCCGCTTGCCGTGCTGTTCAGGATGGCGAAAGTGTCGGCGTTCACGAGGAACTGCGACTGCACGCTTCCGGACGAGTTATCCACACCGACAGCAAAGCCTGCGGCGTAGTACTTGCCGCCGGCCGTGATGCCGGTCTTGACCGTATAGGCAGAGGACAGCGTTCCGTCAGCCTTGGCGATCGCGGTGGCGTTTGTTTCAATGTCCGCCGAGTTCTGGCTGATCTTGGCTGAAAGCTTTGTATCTAGCCCAGCCAGGGCTTCTTCATTGCTCGAGCTTGTTTTTTGGAGCTGAGTTATCGAAGCCCGGCTGCTCCATTCGTTAAGGACATCAGCCAGATCGCCTTCGGCATCCGGAGCGCGGGATATCTGGGATTCAATGCTGCTGACGATTGATTGCGCATTGTCTGCCGCGTTCTTCGCCTCGGTGGCTGTGCTTGAAGCTGTTCCAATTTCTGACATCAGATCGCCTCCCAACTGCGTGGAAGTGATTTTGTTTGTCAGATAGCCGAGAATGTTTGCGGCGTCAGTGGAGCTTGTTCCTTCCACCCCGTCCGTGGCTGATGCCGGGTAATAATCTCCCGCCAGTCCATTTTTATCAACAAGCCGGGCCCAGAAATAGAACGTCTGCCCTGATTTCAGACCCGTAAGCGTGTATCTCGCCTGCGGATACGGCAGCATGGTGAGCAGTGTTGCCGCAGTGCGGTCGTTCGTTGCGCTGTACCAGATCTCCGTGTAAGAGAGGATATTCAGTCCGCTCGGGAATCCCCAGTTAAGCGTGATCCCAAAGATTTCGGACGAAGCCACAAGGCTTGCGGGAGATGCCGGAGCCGCGAGCAGCCCGTCAATTGAGACTGCGTCCGAAGCCTTCCAGGGGGACTTAACCCCCACCGTGTTGGTGGCTCGGATTCTGAACTGGTAGGTTCCTCTGTAGGCGTTCGTGATGTCGTACGAGCAGGAAGCAACTTGTGGAACTGTTATCCAGTCAGAGTTATCCCTCTTCCATTCAAGGATGTAATACCCCACTCCTCCGGTAACTTCTGGCTTCGTCCACGAGAGCGTCACCGTGGTTGAAGAGATGCCCTGCTCAACAACCTCATTCGAGGTGATTTTCAGATCAGATGGAGCGGGAACGGAACTCTCAGGAATCGAGGTGATGATTGTGTCTGAGAGTGCCGAACCATAGTCGACAGCCGCGTATTTGCTCTGTTCGTTCTGGATGGCGGCAATATCAAATGTCGATCCATCTCCCTCCGTGACGCTCACGACCCGGAAGGTCTGCGTCTGCAAATCGGAGTTCACAACCGCCCAGATGGATTCGGGCTCAGGAGCGGCGGAGAAGGCCGTTCCAACGGTAATAGCCGTTCCATCAACCGCAGAAACAGTCTGCGATTCCGTTTTTCCCGAGGGGAGCGTGCAGATCAGCGTGTCGCCCACCGCTATGCCGTCATTTTTGTCCACCACCACCTGCGTGGTGGAATTGACGGCGTGCAGGCGGCCGCCGACCCTTTTCCCGGCAATGGCAGGGTCGGCAATGCGGATGATCTGCCCGGGGGTCGCTATGGCTCCATCAAGCCCTACGGAGAAAGTGACGCTGCGGGTCTCCCTCTGAGATGTTAGGAGCGTCCACAGCCCCAGACGGTGAGCCTGCGACCGGGAAGAGCAGGAGAAGGCAGTTATTGATGTTGCGACAATTCCGTAGCGGGCTATCCCGTCAGCGTCTTCGACCGCTTCGACCTTGGTGTTGTACATGTCATCAGGGTCGTTATAACTGACGTAGCAGACGGTATAGCGGGTCGATCTGGCACTGCCCTGATACTGGAATTTGCCGTCAATGACGTTCGCTGCGGTGTAGGTGTACGAAGGATCCCTGGGCATATCTGCCACAGGAATGGCACTTCCATTGCCCCAGTAGACGATCCCGCGGAATGCGGTAGCGAGGTCAATCAAAACCGTTGTGGCGTCCGCTGCCGATTGAAGGTAGCAGTTGCAGGTGAAGCGAGGCTCCGTGTTGCTTCCTACGCCGGTAGGAACGCTTTCGTCACAGTACTGCCCAATCTCGTACAACGACCACTTGTCAATGTAGCCTGCGTCCAGAACATCCCCCAGTCCATAGCGGTCGTTCGTCAGGATGTCGTAAAACACCCAAGCTGGGTTGTTGCTGTAGGCAGTTTTAAACGTTCCATCCCACGTCCCGGTATAAGTGCGTTTATCGGCGTCATAGTTTGAAGGAACGCGGATGATGCGGCCTTTCAAGTGGTAGGCGCGCGTAGGGATGGACGAAAACTGGCTGGCGTCTATCTTGATCGCGGCGAGCGCGCTCATGGGATAACGCAGTTTTGCGTCAATGATTTCCGTGTACGCCTGAACGAGGGTCGTATCAGAAATGTAATTGGTGGAGCTGTCGGCTGTCGAACGGCTTACTCTGACCGTCCAGGGAGCCCCTCCAGAAGGCAGGTCTATGCGATGCGAGCGGGCATAGGTCGATGTTGTCTTTCCATCAAACGCCGATGAAACGACCGTACTATACGGTCCTCCGTTAGATGACAGCTCGATCGTGTAATCAACTCTGTATCCAGTGATGTTGCCGTTCTTTTGGTTGACTTTCTGGAGCCCGCTTACAGCGAGGGTAACGCGAACAGCATCAAGTTCCGTGTTCGTGAAAGTATGCGTCCAAGGCGTGGAAGCCTTAAATTCAACGCCTACGGAGGTGGTTGATTCAGAAGCGGGGAGGCCAGAAACGGGATCCTGATCCTGCGTTCCGGAACGGAACTGAATGTCATAGCCCGAGAAATTCGCCGTCCCATCAGAAGACAGAACCGGAGTCTCATCAAAATAGACGGATTTCAGACCATCCACAGGCCCGACAATCTCACCCTCAGATAGCAGATCGACAATGCGGGCGTACGAAGCGGAGTGCAGCGAGTCGCGATCTTCTTTCCCACCTGAAGATCCGCCTCCGCCTTTCTTTGCGCCCTGAATCACTCTCCAACCACCTTTCACTTTCATGCTTGATCCTCGGCGTAAATACCCGCAGAAATAACCGCTGAACCTACCGTCATTTCGCCATACAGGAGCGGAACAGGCCCGCCTTGAGCCTGGGTGTTAACCGCTCCGCGGAAGTTGTAAGACGATCCGTTGTCTGAACTCGATCCAGTCCCGCTCACACTCGAAACAGGGGATAAGAATTGAACAAGTCCACCCAGAGCCAGGGCCGCCCCCATCTGGGCCGCCACGGCGTAGCCACCGGTTACGCCCAAGAAACTACCGGCCCCTGCACCCGCAGCACCGCCCGCTGCCCCTGCCGCACCCGCCGCGGCACCGCCAGTCCACACGGCGGCAACAACGATCACAATGCCGATAAAGATCTGCATTAGGCCGCCGCGCTTCGCACCCATAAGGATCGGGGCTATGCGGATATCGTCATTCCCTACGGGGTAGCGGAACTGCTTTGTGTCTTTTAAGTTTTCCTTGCCTACCCAGATCCCGTACCCGATTCCCCTGTCCTTCGAGGTCATCAGTTCCTGCTCGAACCCCGGACAGACAACACGCAGGGCCCGGATCGCTTCATGAACGGAAGAAACAGCAAGGCGGTGAACCCTTCCAAACTTCCGTCCAAGGCTTCCATAAAGACGAATTGTGCGAAGCTTTTCACTCATTTCTATACCTGATGATCAAGCGGGTGTGCTCAGCCCAGTACCCGCCGTAAATCACTCTCTCGCTCAAATGCCCGTACATGTGGTGGAGCACGCAGTTATGAACCGGATAAAGGGTTGGATCCTCTTTAAGCGGATGCTCGCCCAGGAAGATGCCCGCGTGATTGACCACTGGGGCCCGGATCTGCATCAGGATGAGATCTCCGTAATCAAGGTGCTCATCATCCCGGAGGGCGGAAAAGCCTGCGTCACGGAAGTTCTCCATATAAAGGTCTTCGCCCTTGTTCCACCACTCATCCTTGCGCAGGAAATCCGGAAGCTCAATGCTTAGCTCGCGCTCGTAGAAATCCTTAACAAGCCCGTAGCAGTCAAGCGTCCCGTGGTAGAACATCCTCCCTACGAGCGGGGCCTTGTAGCCCGAGGGTTTGGTCATGGTGATCGTCCCCGCGCCCTCTTTCGATACGAAGCAGATCAGCCACGGGAGCCCTGAAGATTCAATTCCTACGAGATCTGCCTCAGATGGGTTCGGATTGGCATCAGGATGGCTGTGAACCACCGCAATGACCTTTCCTTTGTCCTCTGCTGCCGCATAATCCTTGGGGTCGAGGACGAAGTGGCCGAGATCGCCCAGATTGCGGCAAGGAAAGTACTTTTCCTTTCTCCCTACAGCAACCACAAGCCCGCAACATTCATTTGGGTATGTCTGCTCAGCGTGCAGCCTGATCGCTGCTTCCGTGGAGGTCTTCATGTCAGTAGGTCTTGGTATTCGCAGCGGGGAATCCGCCGAAATTGATGACTGCCGCGTCTTCGGAAACGCCTTGCTGTGCGGCGAATCTCTTCTTACAGTCGCTGAGTCTCCCCGGGCAAACATCTTTCGCCGCGTCCGTCACGGCATTTCCATCAGCGTCAAAATAAGCGGATCCGGTGTATCCACAGTAGGTGCCTCTATACCCACCCTTGAGCTTCCAGCAGCACAAATTCGCAATAATTTGCCTTGAAGGAAGCTGACGAGTGGAAAAATCGAGGGCCGTGCTGAGAGTGAATTCAATCTCGCTCTTGGTCTCGTTCGCCTTCTGATCAACGATCCAGACTTCGTCAGGGAGATGCTCATCTGGATCGGCGGAGGCGTTGCCTTCGGCGAAATTCTTGGCGTCAAGATATTTGGCAAGCGTCCTGTGCCTTACCAGTTTCACCCCTACCAGATCGTCATACGTGACGCAGAGGGCGGAAATAATGCCCGGGACCTTATTTCCATTGGCATCCTCGCCCACATTGCTAATTGTGAGTGATGGCTGCGGCTGTTGACTCTCGCTTGTCCTCTCAAATCCGGTAACCTGCATTGCCCAGGGCGTATATTCCTCACCCTGCCACCAGATCGAGCCGCTCTCGGTGTAGGCGTGAAAACGCAGCCTTTCGCCTCCCACCCCATCAAGCTTCAGCTCGTAGAGATCAATCAGCTTCCCGGGCGATAGCTTCTGAATGTCTGCAGTGATTGCCATTTATGCTCCGAAGAACTGCGTGAATTCCACACTAAGGTTCCAGATCCTTCCGCCTTTGGGCGCTACGGTGTATGCCGCCGCGGTCCAGATCAGGCTCGAATCCGAGAACGGCGGCTTCCAGTAAAACGGGTCGTAGCCCGCCCGGGCGTCGAGGAAGTTCTTGACCAGCTGGATCTCGTCCTCGTCGCCGGAAAACTGCAGGCTCCACGTCTGAGGCAGGTTGTTGATTCCATCTCCAACCACCTGCCTGTATCCATCTCCGTATTGGGCGGAGAGAGTGCGGGGCTTCACGCTGCCCGAAGATGATTCAAGCGTGGGTTTGAAAGTAAAAGTCTCCATTTAAACCCTCCCTGCCCGCCACTTCCACAGGATTCCACCTGGGCGCATCTGGTTCATCATCTCGGACTGAACCGCGGTTCCCACAAGGCGGCCCAAAGCATTGCCCATAGAGAAGTCCTGATTCTTAGTGGTTGACGTCTTTGTCATCCCGGTTCCATCGGAAGAGACGTTTACGACAACATTGACCGCTCCGGCAGTGCCTTGGGCCTGAACGCCCAGACGGCCGCTGCTCGTTCTGGTAAGCGGCATGATGGCTTCCGGCCCCGCTTCGCCCATCAGCCCGACACCTTTGGCGAAGGGGAAGAGAGTGGGTCTCGAAACAATCTGATTTGAGTACTGGTGCAGACCGGGGGCGTTGAACACGTTTCCGTTCGCGCTAGCGGCGAACAGGCTGCCGATGGAAGAGGCGACCCCCGTGCTGCCGATGTACTTAAACAGCCCCGTCATGGCCGCTCGGGCCTGAATCCTCACCATGTCCTTGAGGATCGAAGTGGCGAAATCACGGAAATTCGCCTCCCCGGTCGTGCAGAAGTCAACGAGCGAATCCTCCAGCCCGGAAAACACGTCGCCGAAAAGCTTGTCCGTCTGAGAGGCAACGTTCCTACTGCTCTCGAGATAGTCGTCATAAGCCTTTCCCGCCCCGTTTACCCAGTTTTCCTCGCCGGATCTGAGCGTGTTCCAGTGGTTATTCCAAAGGAAGACCGCTTCCTCCTGATAATTGCTCAGGATGGTAAGACGCTTCTGATAGCCCTTTTCGTCATCGTCCGACCACTTCCCCAGAGCCATCTGCTGGTCGCGGTCGGACTGCAGCTTCCGGCGTTCGCTCGAAACCCGGTCCGATATTCCGTTCATGCCCGATGCGTAGGAAGAAGCCTGTCCGCCCATCCATGCCGTGGCCTCTTCCCGACCGTACTGGGTGCGTGATGTGGCGAGAAGGTCGGCCAAGGTCTGCTTATAGGACAGCAGAGCCGCTTGACGCTTCTTGATGGCCGCTGTTTCGTCAGCGTCGATCTTTGCGATGGAAGTGGCGGCATCTGCCCTGGCTTCCGCCATCTTGCTGACGTTCTTCGCAATCTGCTTATTAAGGTTGATGCGGTCCTTTCCGTTGGCCTTCTCTTGAGCGAGGCGCCGGTTCTGCTGCTCAAGGGCGTTGACCTGAACTTCCGCGTCCGTCCGAACGAGATCCCTGCGCTGATTGTAGTAATCAGCCTCGGACATGTTCCCGTTGCGGAAAGCCGCCTCGAGTTCGGACGTCTGCCTCTGAATCGAGGCTCTCTCGACCCTGAGAGCGTCCTGGATGCCGGAAACGTCAGCACGCATCGTGGCGGCGGAGATCGAACTGCCCCACGAAGGGGTACGAGTCTTCCGGCCTCTTTCGAGAGCTTCCCTGTATCTGGCGTTTTCCTGCACTATGCGCTGCCGATACTGGGCCTCGGAAATAAGCGGGGCCGAGTTTCCGTTCTTGTCGACAAACTTTCTCGCCGATTCGTATTCAGCGCGAATGTTCGCTAGGTTCTTCCGATGCTCGGCGTCTTTCTTCTGCCTGCTGGTCAGGTACTTGTCTTCGTCCGCAGAGAAGCTGATGGCCGCCTTCTGAGCTGCGGCGTTAACTCGCTGCGTCTCGACAAGCTGTTTCTCAGTGGCGAGCTGTTTCTTCAGTTCCTCAACCCGAGACTTTAGCCTTTCCTTTTCAGAACCCTCGTTCAGCTGGCCAATAATGGTGTTCAGATTGTCGATCTGCTCTTGAATGGGCTTAACCTGAGTGATGGAGGACATCTTCCTCCATGCGGAAGACGCGACCTCGCTCAGCCACGCCCAGGCTCTTCCCAGCTCGTTCAGATTCGACTTCACCTCATCGCAGCGCTGCTTGACCGCTTTGGCATAAGCGGCCTGAGCGAGAGCGGCGGCGTCTTCATGCCGGCCCTGATCTTCGAGAGCCTTGATCTCCTCGTAGATCGAAGCTGTCAGGTAGTTGTACTGCTCATTAAGCGCCTGGCTGTTCTTAACCGGATCCTCGGCCAGCTTGGCGAACACCTTGATGGTGTCCTCGATCGCCGCCCCGGTCACATCCTTCATACCAACAGCGGCCTGAGCCACCAGCTCGAAGTTCTGGGATGCGATCTGCGTGTTCCCTGCGAGAGCCGCGAGAGCGTCCTGCGCCCCGGAGAACGATCCGGTGGCCGATCCCACGGAGCCAACCATCGTGTTCAACTGGCTGACGGTCACTCCGGCGGCGTTTCCCGCCATCGTGATGGCCGTGGCGAGCTCTTCATCCCGCTTTACCCCGGCATAAGCCGCCACCCCCAGACCGCCAATGGCGGCCGCGAGAAGCGTGGCCGGAGATATCATCCCGACGAATGTGGTGCCGAGGGCTTTGGCCGCCGGAACCACGCCACCGAACAGGTCCTTTAACTGGCCGCCCTGCTGGAACAGGACGGTAAGCGGACGCTGCCCCGACTGAAGGCTTACGATAATATCGGTCAGCTGAGCCGGCACGCCGCGCATAGCCGCGGCGATTTCCTTCTGCGACTTGCCGTACTGGTTGAACTTGGCGGATGCGGTCTGGGCCGCCGCCTGAGACTCCAGGATTTTCCTTTTCAGGTAGTCGTGGATGTCGCCGGAGGTCTTCGTCTCGATGCGATAGCCAAGCATCGCGTCCTTCGACATGCCGAAGGTGTTCGCCTGACGAAGAAGGCTGTCGACAACCCGCTTCTGAGCGGCCGACAGCCCGGCGTATTGCTTCTGCACATCCTTCGACGCGTCAGAAAAGCCCTCCATCTGCCGCTTAGCCGCGGCAATGCCGGCGTTGAATTCGTCTACATTGACCTTGACGTCTACTCTGGCTGTCCCGACGACTTCATCTGCCATGGTTCACTTCCTCTTCTGGTCTTTGTAGATCTGATTCAGGGCTTCCGATTCGATGATTCGAATCGCTTTCATTGCTTGGTCGTACTCTTCCCCGGTTATTCCCTTGCGGTCCAGTTCGTGGAAGAACACCGTATAGTCCAGGCCGACCACGCCCATCGCCCCGGTTCTCCATTGGGTGGCGTTATCCTGGAAGAGCTGAATGGGAAGAGCGTTCTCCTCCCACAGCTCATAAGGCTTATCCTCCTCGAAAAACGAAGAAGAAAGCCCGAGGTCCGCGGCGGCTGTCTCAGGAGACTTGTAGATCTCCCGGACAGCCCCGATTAGTTTCCCTTCAGTTTCGTGACGATGACCTGCTGGTAGCCCTGAAGCAAAGCGAAGGCGAAACCGGGATAGTTGTCGAGAAGCTTCGCGACGTTCTTTTCGTCCAGGGGGCATTCGATGTCCCACGAATCAACCACCTGCAGAACGGCGTCAACGGCCGCTTTGTCGGGGTCCTTCACATCGAAAAGCTTCCCGTAGAGCGCGGTGAACTCCTTACGCCCCATGTGCCGAAAAGTCGCTTTGAAACTCTGCTCCACTCCGGCGCAGATAAACGTAAGATCCGCATCGAACTTCGGATTGGCTACGATTTTGAAGCCTGCCATGGGTCACGATTCCTCAATTAAGCCGCGGGATAGTATGTGTACGGCGCCGCGAGGGCGAAGGACGCGGAAACCGTCTCGTTCGTGTTGATCTCAAGCGTGGGATCTCCATCAAAACTCACGTACACCGGGTAAAGAGCCACATCGCCGGACGGCGAAACGATCTTCAGAACCCGCAGGTCGCCCGCAGCGTTTGCCGCGAGCAGGGCCTTATACCAGGCAAACTGCGGGTCAAAGTGCATCGTCAGGTCGATGGACTTGGCGCTGCGATAGGTCGGCCGCTGACGCTGAAGGCCGGTGCGATCCTCAAGGAACTGCCACTGCTCATAGTTGGCATCCCCGCCGGACTTGCTGACTTCCGTGATCTGGTTGATCGGCACCCAGTCCTTGACCGCGATGATCGAACCGGCGCCCTCGCCAGTCGGATAAACATCGGTATCAGAGGTGTCGATGTTTTCGAGCGTGGCGGCAGAGGTGGCGAAAGCGGAAACGCGGGCGGCGCGCTGGTTAATACCGCTCCATCCGCTGGCCAGCAGAACGATGTCGCCCTGCGAGAGCGTGCCGGAAACGGTCGCGACAGCCGAGGCCGCATTGGTGATCGCGGAGATCGTCTGCGCCTCGCTGAAAGTGGAAGAAATGGAGACCAGCGTCCCATTCGCAAAAATAGAAGCCATCTTGAGGCTCTCCTCTATGAAAAAAGCCGCTCAAGGCGGCAGAAAAATTAATACCAGAAACCGAAATCCTGACGAGTGCCGTAAAGCTTCGCGTCATCGTCATATATGGCCGTCAGGCCGCCGTAGGCTTCGCAGACCAGATCGCTTTCGACAAGCGTCTTCTCGATCTCTCGGGCGATCGTGTTAGCCTCTGCCCTTGTCTCGCTCCAGACGTTAATCTGGATGCGGGAATGCCGGGCGTCGGGGAGCCTATTGTCGATATACTGCTCAGACTCGCCGCCGACCTGCTGATACAGGATGAAAGGAAGCTGCATGTTGTCCGGCGGCACATCGGGATACACGCGGTTTGAGACGAGGCTCTTGAGCCGCAAGTATATTTCCTGCTCAATCGTCGTCATTTCATACCCTCGCGAAGAAGCTCGGGGAGACGCTCCCGCCCGCGCTTGATCATCTGCGCCACAGCAGCCTTTTTCTTTGCGTCATAGGCCGGGCGAAGGAATGGATAAGCCGGAACCCACTTAATCACCCGTCTGTTTCCTCCTTTGCCGCTCACAAGCCAATGCCCGAACTCAACGAGGTGTCCGTGCGGTGCCTTTGTAGAATTCCACGAAACGGAGTAGATAACCCGGTTCGCACTGCTCAGCTGATCGCGATACGCCTGGTAGATAGCGTCCCTCAAGGCTCCGGCGTTAGCGGCCGAAACAGCGTTGATGCGCTGCTTCTTTCCGTTCCTTCCGACTCCGGGCTTATAGACCGGGGCGCGTTTGACGGCCTCATCGACAATCACTTTCGCCCCCGCCACCGACATCGAACGGGCGAGGTGAAGCCTCATATCCGGATCGGCGCAGGAATTGAGGAGCTTGTCCACATCTTTGGTGTCTACCCCAAAAGACCAGTCAGCCATTGTTCATTCCCACGGCAACAACAAGGTCGGTGTATTCATGTCCCGCCATGTCCTGTATTACAGAGCGGATGTCGTAGATCGTTCCCTCGCAGACGGCCCGCATCTTCGCTGTCACGTCCGAGCGATAGCGGATGCGAATCGAGTACTGGCTGCGAGAAATGTCGCCGGACTCTGACTGATACTCGGAAGTGATCGTGCCCATGCCGGTCGGCGCCTTAATCCATGCCCAGACCGTGCAAAGATCCAACCACTCTTTCTTAGACTGACCCCAGTCGTCTGCCTCGGAAGAGAGGTACTGGATCGTTACCCTGCGGTTGAAGTTTCCGATGGCCAAGGGCATCTCAGGCGCTCCAGTCGATGTACTTGTCGAGCCCGGCATTGGTAAGAAGCCTATCGGAGACATCGTCCGCAGTGGCATCCCTCTTCTCATATTTCAGGGCCATCACGGAAAGCGCGGCTATTTTCAGGCTCTCCGGGACATCGTCAATCGTCTTGCAGACGGCGTTTTCATCGGCCGTTCCGATAACGGGACGCTTCAAATAGGTTTCAACGAGCTCGGTAGCGTCAGCGATAAGCGCCGTGATGAGTGAGTCCTCTTCAGAGGTCTCGACTCGAAGCCAAAGCTTTGTCTCCGACAGCGTAAGAATGGGTTCACTCATAACGAAACTCCATATAGAAAAGAGGGAGAGCCTCGCAGCCCTCCCTCCAGACTCAGCCGCTAATTAAGAAGCGGAAAGAACAAGCGCACCGCCAACGAAGGCGGCGGTGTTCTCGATAGCGAACGCCAGACGCTTCTCGGCGCGGATCGTGATCAGGTTGGAAGTCACGTTGTCGGCGTCCTGCTCGAACATCGCAACCTCGGTGGACATGCGGTCGTAAATGGTCGCGCCCTGGGCGGCATCGGCGGCGATGAACTGGCCCGAGGTGATCTGCGAGGACAGGATCGGGCGAAGACCCCAGAGGTTCTGCGTGTTCTCGGCGGTCGGATTGGCGAGCATATACCGGCCCTGCTTGTCCTTCTCGCCGATCAGAGCGTCGTAGTCGAGCGGGTTGAGGAAGACAACGGACGGTGTGAAGTTGGCCATGCGGAGAAGCGTGGCGGCGCGGCGCACCACATCAAGCTCGCTCGCGTTGGCGAAGTTGGCCGTGGTAAGGCCGTGGGCGGTGAAATTGCCGGTCGTGAAAATGCCGGACAGATTCTGGCCCGTGCCATCACCGGCGATCAGCTGCTTCTCAACGGCGACGTTCAGGCCGTAGGCGAGACGGTTGTTGATGTACGCGGTCACGGCGGCGGCATCGTCAGCGAGCTGGCGGGAAACGCGGACGTAGTGAGCGATCGTGCGGACCGGGGCCGTGGCGACGGAGAACGTGAAAGCGGACTCGGGCTTAGCCGCGCCTTCGGCGACTGCCGCGGCGGCGTTAGTCTCGGAGGACACCTTCAGATACTCAATGGCGTTGGAAGCGGTCGGAACGTGGGAGAACGCGCGCTCGACGTCAAACGTCTGCTCGGGCGAGCCGACAACGCCGGGGACGCGGTAGGCCGGAACGCCGTTGCCCGGGGTCGTGATGGCGGCGAGCGAAGCAGAAACGCTGCGGGTGCGGCCGGAAACAAAGTCGGCGTACAGCTTGCTGTCGGCCAAAACCGAGCCAAGAGTGGCGGCCTTCTTCTGGACCTGAGCGGGCGCTTTAGCGAGCTTCTGCTCGACTTCGAGCATGGACTTCGCCAGCTCGACCTGCTTGTCGGACAGAGCCTTGAGCTGCTCGTCACGGGCTTTGTCAGAGGCCTTGCGGTCTTCGGCGACAGCAGCCAGCTTAGCCTCGAGTTTCTCGGCGATTTCATTAAATTCGGTCATATAAGTTTCCTTTTAAAGATTGGAAATAGCGTCATTAAGACGCTTAAATGCAGCGGCATTTCTCTGATCCCGGGCGTCTCGCTCGATCTCAGCCGTCAACGCTGTCTTGACGGAAGCCACCAGACGCTTGGCCTGACGGCGGGACAGTCCCGCCGCATCCCGCAGGAAACCGTCAAAATCTCTAACCGACTGAATGCGGCCAATAGCCTCATCAATCTCATCGGCGGAAAGAACCTCGGCCACTCTCGCTTCAGGATCGGACGGGAGGGTCACGAGGCTGATCTCGGGGAGCTCGGCAACTCTATGAAGCGAGTACTTTCCATCGGTCTCTTTCATGTCCTCGGGGTCGTAGACGATGCCGATGCTCATCCCGGTGATCAGCCCGTCAAGGAGAGCCCCGTGGATGTCAGAAGACTGACTGACTCTCTTGCTCAGCTCGCCCTCGACCTTCAGGCCCTTGTCGTCCTCGGCAAGGCTCAGCCACCGGCCAACAGGCACGCCCAGACGATCGTGGTTAAAGAACATGGAGGGAATGGCCCCGGACTGGATCACATCGCTGAAAGCGCCGGGGGCGATGGAGAAGCCGCGGTCGTTTTCGCTTCCGAAAACGGAGGCATAGCCTTTAAAAATCCACCTGTCTTCAGCGGTGGATGCCTGAAGATCAGCCGACAAGTTGATAAACTGCTTTTTCATGACTTGATAACCCTCCCGGAGTCGGGCGAACCGTTGTTTGCGACTTTTCCCAGGGAAGAAAGCGGAGCAAGCGCCGTCTGCGCCGTAAGCTCATCGGCCCCATCTCGCGGATCCATGTTCTCAAGGGAGCGCACTTCGTTGCGGCTCATGATTCCGTTCTGGACTGCGGTCGAATAAACAGCAAACCGATCGGCCATCGAAGCCCGCAAAAGATTCGTCATGGAAAACTCAACTGCTTAGCGCCTTCTCTGCTGCTGAGTAAGAACCCGCTTTGAAATGGCCTGCTCGATGGAAACGACCATCGGGCGAACGACATACTTTTCGAATCCCTGAGTGATCTGGTCGATGCCATTACCCCAGGAGGCCGTAGTCCCTCCGCCGATGAGCTGCGGCGGCACGCCAAACCAGCGGCAAATCTCTTCCGTAGTGAACTGCCTTGTCTGGAGGATCTGGGACTCCTGCGGGCTCATGGCGACCTGCTTGAAGTCCATGTCGCCCTCGATGAACATGAACCGCTTGTCCCCATACTTGAACTCCCCGAGCGCGGCCATCAGGGCGGCCCGATCCTCTTTCGTAAGCTTGTGCTTGACCGCGACAATGCCGGACGGCTTGCTGGCCGTGTTGGCGAGTATTCCGCTGAACTTCTGAATGTCGAGCGACTCGTTGATCGAGTCTGTCATGAACTCGAGCTTGCTGAACCCGTGAAACCCGGTCCCGATTCCCTTAAGGTGGAGAACGGCCTCGGCCGGATAAACTATCTGCTTTCCGTCCTTGCTGTAAACGTAGATCTGAACGCTGTCTTCCGTGATCTGATCGGACATCTGATCGGCCGAAAGAGGATAAAGCGCAACGGCCTCTTTGGTCAGTTCATCCCGGTCGATAACGGCGTACGCGTTGCCGCGAAGCATCAGCTGGACGATCATCGCCCGCCAGAAATCGACGGGTGTCATATCAGCGTTCGGCGAGTCGTGCAGTAGGTTCCAAAGCCTCGTGTCGTTCGCCGCTGTCTTCTTTCCCCGGCTCTGGCGGTACACCATCAGCGGGAAAGCCGAAATGGTCGACGCCATCAGGTCAACGCACGCATAGACGGTAGCGAGCTGCAGCGCCCTGTCGGGGGAAACCACGCCTGTAGACGGCGACACGCCCGGGACGCCCATCTGCTCTCCCGAGTGGTCGCTTAACGCCCCGCCCCAGAAGCGCAGATTCCTAACAAATCTCAGAATGTTCATATAACCGCCATCTCAGCGAAATTAGAAAAATCCTCTGACTGTTCTTCGCTCTCGACATATCTGCTGAGAGCGATGATTAGCGCGACCGCGCCGTCTATCTTGTTTCCCGGCCTTTCTTTCCTCGGGTAAATGTTGTCTTTGGCGTCAAGGTGAGCCACAACGTTGCAAAGCATCCAGTCGAGGCACGGGTTGGCGTCGTGGTGAATGCGCCCCTCAAGCACGAGGGATTCAAGCAGCTTCATGGGCTCCGAGAGGTTCTGAACCGTCTGCCGCACCTCGACCATCGGGGCGCCGCCGTCCGACAATTCGTTTGCGAGCTGAGTCGCCTGCCACGGGTCGTAAGCCACGGCTGAAACCGCAAACCTAGAACAGTCTTCCCTTATGGAGTCTTCAACCGCTCCAAAGGAAGTGGTGAATCCCGGCGTGGCGGTGAGGAACCCCAGTTCGCTCCACCCCGCGTACTGCGAATTGGCGGAGCTCTTGATCGCCTCTTCCGGCAGGAAGTAATCCCCGAAAACGAAATAATGGGGGACAGAGTCAACGTACCGCCTGAAGACCTTGACCTTGGCGCATATATCCTTGCGAGTGGCCAGATCAAGCCCCACCACACATTCGTCATCCTCGAAGTCCGAGGGGTCGAGCGAGGAGTCGCCCAGGGCTCTCCACTTCTCCATATCCATCCAGGCGGTGTCGGCGCTCACCCAGACGTTCAGGTGCTTCGTTTTGAAGTTGTTAGACGCCGAGAGAACGGCGACAGCCTTCTTCTGCAGCGACTTCAGAACCTCCGGCCTGACGCTTATTCCCCAGTTGGGATTGGCCTTGATAAGAGCCGCCTCGCTCTTCCAGTCGTCGTCCTTGTCTATCGAGTAAATGATTCCGAACTGGGAGGGATCATTCGCCGAGCGGTCGAGAATTTTCGTCACCACCGAACGGACTTCGTAGCAGATTCCGGAAGTGTCGCTGCCCGCCGTGGTGATCACCCACATCAGGCTGTTTCTTCTTTTTCCGAGGGACGTCTCGACCACGTCGTAGACGTCGCGCCGCTTGTGGGCGTGCAGCTCGTCGACCACGGCCAGATGCGTGTTCAAGCCGTCAAGGGTCGAACCCTCAGCCGATTTCGCCTGAAAGGTGGAATTTGTCTTCGGAACATAGAGGGCGTGGGCCAAAACCTCAAGCCCGAAATGCGAACGCAGATCCCGGTTGTCCTGCGCCATGCGCTTGGCGTCGCCGAAAACAATTCCGGCCTGGTCTCTAGTCGTGGCGAAAGAATAAACCTCGGCGCCCGGCTCTCCGTCCGCCAGGAGGCAGTAAAGAGCGACGCCCGAACTCAGCAGACTCTTTCCGTTTCCTCTGGGGACCTCGATATAGACCCGCCTAAACCTTCGGCCGCCGTCCGATGTCCTTCTCCAACCGAAAACCGTGGTCAAAATCCAGCACTGCCACGGCTCAAGGCGTATGCGCTGACCGGCGAGTTCGCCCTTCGTATGCTGCAGGTACTCGATAAACCTGCAGATCCGGGCGGCCATGCGCTCATCAAAGTAGTAGGGGCTGTTTTCCCCCGAATACAGCTCCAAATCGTCATTTTGGCGGGAAATGGCCTTTTTCACCCATTCACAGGCCGCAATTTCACCGGAAATCACCTTTTTTCCGTAGTTTTCGGCTATTTTGAGGTAATTTCTATTCGAAGGCATTAAAAACGTTCGGCTTTTCCGGCTCCTCCCGCGCGGGCGCACGCATACGCGCGAGGGGCGTAAAGCCCAATTCCTTTTCCAGTTTCAGCATCGCCGAGTCGATCTGCATCATGATCGTGAACTCCGGGGAAACTTTCCTGTTTCCCTTATCATCGATCTCTATCAGATGGTCTTCCCGGGAGTCTTCGACCTTGCGGGCCACCTTTCTATAAAGGGCGTAGTACCGGCACCACCGCTCAAGCGTCTTCAAATCGCTTTTCTGAAGCCCCAGAGGAGCTATTTCGCTCAGCGCGTCCGTCCAGGCCTTCTTCGCGTCCGCCGTGAGCCCCGAGGGGGGATTGATGGCGACGACATCGCCCTGCTTTTTGCTATCGTCGACAACGGTCAGCGAATTTGTCGCGTCATAAACCCTGTCCGAAACGCTTCTGGCGCTCGAATGGACGCCTTTCGCGCGTTTCTCGTCATCAGATAGTCTTCGTGCGGGCATAAAAGTGCAGGTATTGATGTTCGTGCGCAAAAATTCGACTGGTCTGCCCGGTCTTCAAAACCGATCAGGCCCTTGACGGAAAAGACCCCCTACCCATGCCGCCTGCGGACGCTGTTTCCGAATCCGCCGTCCTCGCCCGCCGTCTTCCTCGAGTGACATTCGTGGCAAAGCGACTGGAGGTTGTCAACGCTCCAGAACAGGTCCGGATCTCCCTTGTGCGGCCGGATGTGATCTACGTCCGTGGCGGGCGTTATCTTGTGATGCCTCAGGCATTCCTCGCACAGCGGATGCGCGGCGATGTACCAGTCCCGGAGCTTCTTCCAGCGATAGCCGTAGCCTCTGGCGTTCGAGTTTCCTTTGTACAGAAGGCGACGCCGCTCGGATCTGGCTCTGCGTTCGGCGCGGATTTTCTCGTCCCTCGCCGCTCCTTTCTCTTTGTGCCGCTCGCAGTACTTGTCAGCCAGCGGTATGGCGGCCTGACAGCCTGGATAAGCGCAGATGTGAAGCAGAGGCATAAGAGGATGTGGCGCCGAGGTTTCGCTTCAGGTAGCGGCAGCATTACGCAGTTAAGGAATGTGCGAAGCCCCGGCATAACTGGCGCCGGGTCGGAGACCGACCTTTTGGTCTGGAGAAAACCCCGCCCAGCAAAAAAAATAACCCGGTGATCTTGCAATCATCGGGTTTACGTTTCTTATGGGTGCAAAAAGGATGGCCATCGGCCACCCCTAAATATGCAACTGGCGTCTTTCGCTTACTGATATTTCATAGTTTACGCCTTATCATCTTTGAAATCAACAGTTTTATCTCTGGCGTAAAAATCGAGGATGTTCTTGAGCATCACGCTCGCGTGTCGAGTCTCCTCATAAAAACTATGTCTGTTTAATCCCAAAGCCCTTCCCAGACGTTTTACACGGATTCCCGGTCTAAGGTAAAGCACGCACATCATGAGGCGGTATTTTTCTGGATAAAGAGGCGAACAGAGGGCTTTTTCTACCAGTGCAGCGTCGGCAGGGTCTATCGGGTCATAGCTTTTTGAATCATCCTGATAAAAATCCTCCGGTGCTCCTAAGAGAGCAATCAGTTTCGCCAGCATGGGAACATGGACCTTAGGCCTGTCTCTGTAGTATCTGGCCCAGTTAGTGAGCCGGAAATCGAGTTCCTGATCGATCACGCTTGATCTCCTACTTTCCCGGATAAGGAATGACATCGAACCCGCCGCCGTTCTTTTTGGCGCGCGGATAGACAACCTTCATCGCGAAAGGGAAGGAAGTCGCTACCACTTTGACCTTGCACTTCACTTTTGCGTCGTCGGCGAAGACTCGCGTCCAGGTCTCGATCTTCGATCACGCTTCTCTCCTGTCTGTTGGTTCTGCCTCCACCCATACCCGGATACCCTCATAGGCGTCGCTGTACTGCTTCCTGACGGTCAGGATGGACACTTTGCTGTCATCCACCCATGCGATGTCGTTGAGGCTGTCTAAGACGATTTTGGCGACATTATCGGCGTCTGGTTTCCCGGGAGAAATCTCTTGCCGGAGCGCCGCTGCTTTCTTTGCTTTCGTCCAGCTTGAAGGGATCTTAAAGAACACGCCGATATCAACCCGAAAGTTCTGAGCGGTTTCTCCTGAGTATCTCGTTGACCGAATAGCTTTCCGGGCTTTCGCGGTCACCAGTGCCCGATAGATCTGATCCTCTCGCAAAGTGTATGCATGGCCCTGACGGGTAAAGCGTGGACGCGCTGCTCCTCTCGGTTTCCCGGGAACGTGGAAGCTAAAGCTGTAAACCATGAATCTCTCCTTTTTCTTTTTCAGTACTGGTAAAGCAATGGCGCGTGTCCGTTTTCTTTCTCAGAACGTTATGCCACTCGGTCTCTTCTTTCTTTTCACCATCCCGACCCTTGTAGCGGCGGGTAGTGGCAAGCGCGAGGCGGCAGATTGCCAACCCCTGCGCATCGCTCGTCTTGGGGTCTCTCCCCAGGCGCCCCAGAAGGATCACACGATTTACTGATGCCATGCTGTACTCCTATCCTTACCTTTGATACCGTTCCCCGGGGCGAGAAGGCGCCTTCCTTCCCTCTCTTGCGCAGCTCTCGCCCGGCAGACTCTCTCCCGGTACTTCTTCTGCTTTTCGCGGCGCTTGGCCTTATCTTTGGCCGCCTTCTCCTTGGCGGCTGCTATCTCTGCCCTGGCGACTGGCTCCGTGAGTGTATGAAGGACAAAACTCGCTGGGATCATGCCTGCGCCTCCCACATTTCATCGGGCAGGGCATCGCTTGGCTTCGGCAGGTGAGCCTCAAGGTAAAGCCTCGACCGGACTTTGCCCGTGATGGATCTGAGGAAGACAGGATCCCCGAGCTTCTCCCCGTACTGAGTCTCGAGGTAGCGCCGCTTTATCCCAGAAAGCGGACGACCCGCGGCAATCGCGGTGATCCCCTCCCACTCCCAAAAATCTTTCGGACGCGCCCCCAGATCCCTGATGGCCTTAAGGCTGCGGTCGACAGCCCGGGCAATGGCAGGATCCGCAGGGCGCACTTCAGCGACAGAAATTTCACTGGCACCTTCCTCTTGGGTCTTTTTCTCCAGAGCGCGTTCTCGGATTTCCCGGGCAGTCTTCACGATGTCGGCCGGTGCCGGCATTTTGCTGTGCCTCTTTGGCCAGTCGGTAAGCGCAGAGATCGCCGCCCATGCGGGGACTTCATCTTCAAGGCAAGAAAGCCAAAGAAGCAGTGCCTTTTCTGATGGGGGTCTTCCGTCCAGAAGATCGGCCAGCCCCAAAAGCTGCTCACTGATTTTTTTGACGTCGGAGCCTTCGTACTTGAAGCCTGTCATTTTTCAGTTTCCTCCCTGTTGTCAGTCAGCCCCAGAGCTTTGATGACAAAATCGACCTTCCTGTCATTGCTGGAGCGAGAATCGAATTCAGCCTGATAGTCCTTAACCGCTTGCCACTCGGCGTTGATAGAAATCCATCCCTTGGTCGCACAAAGCTCTACCGCCTGCTGGATACTCAGCTCGGATCTGAGGACCTGCGCTTTAAAGTGCTTCCACGCGGTTTCAGTAAGCGGTGAGTGCTTTGCCTTGCGTACCGTCATCCAGTCTCTGAAAGCAGACTCGGTGAGCTCGACACCGAGCTCCGGAGGTTTGAATGCCTGCTGTCGGGTAGGCTTCTTTTTCGAAGCATCCGGTATCTCGGCGAGCGAGAAGAGGTGTGTCTGTGCCTCCCGCTTCGCCGCAGGCGAGGGGGGAGGTAGGGGATTCTCTCCCCTGATTTGTTCATTGATATGTTCACTGATCTGTTCGTGTCCCAAATTCGGTACTACTGGTTGTCCCGTTTTCGGTACTACTGCCGTACCGTTTTCGGTAGTACCGTTTTCGGTACGACAGAGGGCGTAATTAAGCTGGTACCGATTCGCGTTTCTCTCACTTTTTTGAGCTGAAACCACCCCGCTTTGGGAAAGAGCTTTCAGAGCTGAAAAAACTGTCTTGCGATTCAAGTGCGTAATCGCTGTTAGTTTTTCTACAGACGGGAAGCACCGTCCGGCATCGTCCGAAAACTTCGCCAAGGCAAGAATCACCAGGCGTTCAGACGAAGAGGTCACGGGTGCCTCCCAAGCAAAATCGGTCGCTTTGTAGCCGTGCATTTAGAAGCCCCTCGGGAGCCCTTTCCACGCTTGAAGCTTCGGGTACTTAAGCCGGAAGTACGGAAGCCGGCTCTCTGGGATGCCGAATTTCTTCCACTTCCAGACTGCAGGCAAAGAAACCCCGAAAGCGCGGCTCATCTCTGTAAGTGAGTTGAATTCCTCTCTTATTTCCCTAAAAGCGAGTTTTCGCCTTTCGTCTAACTCAGTCATATTCTCACCAAAGTGAATTTTCTTCTTTAATAATTTAACTCAAGTTAATAATAAAGTAAAGCACAAAGGGAAAGAAATGGCATAACCTAAGTTAATATTTACAGAGAGGCAAACATGACTAGCTGGAATGATCGCCTAAAGCAAGTGATGCAAGAAAAAGGTGTCTTGGCTGCTGATTTAGTCCGAGCTACTGGGCTATCCCCGGCGGGGATAAAGAAATGGTTAGACGGGGCAACGCTGGCGCCCAGATATGATGACGTCATTAAAACGTGCCGCATCCTTAACGTTTCTCCCGAGTGGCTGATGGACGGGGTCGGAGTCGCCGCTATAAAAAATTCCATCAAATTGGACCTGATCGACATAAAAGGCTCATGCGGCACTGGTATAGAGAATTTTGAAGAAATCCCTCAAATCCGCCAGCTTCTTGTTTCTCCCGAGTGGTTCAGCCGGCATTTTTCATACTTTAAACCGGGAAATATAAAAATCATTTCATCACTGGGCGATTCCATGTCCCCAGACATCGAAGACGGGGACGCCGTATTTTTAGATACCTCCGATACTTCTCTAATCCGTGATGGAATTTATGCGGTTCTCATTGATTCAGAGCTATTTATAAAGCGAGTGCAACGGGCTCCGGGGAAACTTATTTTCATAAGCTCTAACCCGGTTTATACGCCGTTCGAAGTCCATTCCGGCGATGGCAGAAATGTCCGTTTTCTTGGGCGAGTGGTCAAAAGTATGAGGCTTCTTGACCTTTGATGTAAAAAAGATTTTTTACTTTACTCTTAACCTCCTCTGCTAAAAGAGGAGGTTTTTTCGTCTTTGCTATTTACTTTTGGATTAACTTAGGTTAATATATTTATTAGATAAGAACACTTTGGTGAAGTATTCAAGGAGCCCTCATGTACACCTACCAAGTCCGTATGTACTCCAGCACTTTTGGAAATCACCAGGAGACTGTCACCCGCAAGAGCCCTATGACCGAAGCGGGACTGATCCGCTTCGCCCGCGGGTATATGCGCCCGGGGATGCAGGTAGCGGTGAAGCCGGGCTTCGTCGAGGACAGCCAGATGATCCAGCTGATGGTCGAAGACCGGTACGGCATCGAGAACGTGAAGATCGTGTGCTGCCGGGACACGGAATAAGGAGGAAATCATGAACCAGTACGAAGCCGCCCGCCGCGAGCGTGAAGCGACCGAGAGCCTCATGGAGGAGGACACCGCTAAGGAGATCCTCGGATGGATCTTCGAAGCCGCTGTCACCTTCCTCTCGGTCTTCGTGATCACTGCCGCGCTTCTCGCCTTCTTCGGGATCCTCGATATCCACTTCCTCTAAGGACAACGCAAATGGACGCCATTGAAATTACTGCCGACGAACTCGGGACTGAAGAGTCCATCACATCCACCGTAGAGGAGACCCCCTCCCCCTCCGGGGAGGGTACCCCCTCCCCAACATCTGCGCCTGCTTTTGATCCCGCTCTGGCAAGAGCTCAGTTTTTTGAGGATCTCGCCAAAGCTCAGGCGGAATTCCTCCCGGTCCGCAAGAACTGCATCAATCCCGCATATCACTCCCGATATGCCGATCTCGGAGCGATTCTGGTTGCCGTCCGCCCCGCATTGACCAAGCACGGGATTTTTCTCAGCTGGGAGATTACCCAGTCTTCCAACAGCTCAGTCGCGGCTTCGGTCGTCCTTCGCCATCGGTCCGGGCTCTCCATGAAGTCCAATGCCATCGTGATGCCTTTCGTCGTGAAAGGAATCGCGGCCCAGGCGGTTGGATCGGCGATGACCTACGCGAAGCGCTATGCGATCTCGTCCTTCCTCGGTATCGCTACCGATGACGATGATGACGGGAACGCCACTGGAGAAGTCACCGCAAAGTCAGAAGCCCCAGCTCCCAGAAATGAAGAGCCGGCATTTGAGATCACCTCCGCTGAACGGACCCGCCTGGAGGACATAGCCCGAAAGGGGCTGACTGCCTACACGGCAGAGTGGAAGCAGCTCCCCGCTTCCGAAAAGAAAGCGCTGAACAAGACCGGTCTGCAGGACTTTTTGAAGAGCATGGCAGCTGATGCCGATTCCGCACGCGAGGAGGAAGCCTATGTCTAACCTTTTCCAGAGGACCCCTGAGTGGTATCAGGCCCGCATTGGGAAGCTTACGGCTTCCAGAGCCGCGGCCATCATCCTGCGGACCAAGACTGGTAAGCCCTATGCCGCATATCAAGAGATGCTGGATGAGATCGTGACGGAGAGAGTCACCGGTCAGGCAGTCGCTCATCCGACCACGCCCGCTATGCAGTGGGGGATCGATCACGAAGATGAGGCGAGAGGGCTCTACGAGATCCAGACATCGCAGATCGTCTCGGAATCTCCGTTTGTACCTCACCCCACTATCCCCGGTCTCGGCGCCAGCCCTGACGGCCTTGTCGGGACGGAAGGACTGGTCGAAATCAAGTGCCCGACCACTTTGGTCCACATCTCGCGAGTAAAGGTCGGTGTCGTCCCTGATTGCTACAAGCCCCAGATGCTCATCCAGTGCCTTTGCACGGGTCGTAAGTGGGTGGATTTCGTGGACTACGACCCGAGACTGATCGGGGACTTCGAGCCGCTCCAGCTTTTCATCGTCCGGTACACCCCCACTGAAGAGGAGCTCCGTGACGCCGAGAAGAAATGCGTCGAATTTCTAGAGCTTGTGGACAAGACCATGGCTGAACTCGCGAAGCTTGCCGAAGGATCCTCCCATGACCTGAGCGCTGAAGCCGAAGCCTAACCCCACAACACACAACTCCCCTGCCCCTTCCCGGGTGGGGGACAAGCAGAAAAGGAAAATTCCGTGAAAAAAGGATTGACGCTCACGCCAGAAGAGGTCCGGCTCATCTTCTTCGAGTGGTACCTGATCTTTGTGGCAAAGGATCCGGAGCTGCTCACCAAGGAAGATCAGCGACTCGCTGAGCGACTTAAAAATTTTTTTGATACCGACACTGAAGGAACGACAAATGGCATCCGTAAATAAAGCGATCCTCCTCGGCAGACTCGGAAAGGATCCCGAGAGTTTCATTCCCGCCGACGGTGGCACTCAAATCTGTCACCTGGCTGTGGCTACGTCCAGAAAGTTCAAGGACCGGTCTGGGGAAAGGAAGGAAGAGACCGACTGGCACAACGTGGTGATTTTTGGGCGTCAGGCTGAAGTCGCCCAGCAGTATCTCAAGAAGGGCTCTGAGGTCTACATCGAAGGACGCCTCCGCACCCATAAGTATGTCGGGAAGAAGGACAGCATCGAGCGGTATGTGACAGAGATTGTCTGTGAGTCTCTGCAGCTTGGCGCCAGACCGGCATCCGGCGCTACGGAAGCGGCAGATAGTCGCCCAGCGACTGAGTACCGTCGCCCGACAAACGTGAATCGTCCGGGGCCGGCCGCTCCTGCCGGCGATCTTCCTGACGAAAGCATCGATTTCTGAAGAGGGGATCAGTGATGACCGAATTCGAAGCAAAGACGATTCTTTCCCCGCTTCTGATGATCTATCGCCTGCGGGGGCAGTTCAGGAAGAGCGAGCGCACTTTCCTGACGCGGTCCCTGGAGGAAGTAATCAGGAACTCTCATCCGATCGACTTCTTTATCCAAGACGACGTACTCACCGTCAATCTTCAGAACCGTTTGGAATGTGCGCATTCCCTCTTAAAGAACGCCCTGAGCGAGTACGTGGAGACTGGTGTCGCGGTCTGGGCTGATGTCGCGTCCGCCATCGATCAACTGGTCCCGCTTGTGCAGGAGATCGACGCGGCTCACAACTTTCAGATGAGGTAAGCCATGGCAGAAGACAAGATCAATCATCCGAGTCACTACAAAGGATCCAAAGTCGAAGCGTGGGACTGTGTCCGGACTTTCGACTTCTTCACTGGGAATGTCGTGAAGTACCTCATGCGCGCCCCATATAAGGGAAATGCGGTTGATGACCTGAAAAAGGTGCGCTGGTATCTGATATGGCTCCTGGAGCATAACTACCCGATAGGCTCGCGTGATCTTTACCGTGAGGAATACAGAATGACTCGTGAAAACGCTAATGCGATCTGCGGTCCTGGAGCCGGAGAAATCTCAAAAGCAATCAAGCTTTTTGTGTCCGGATACGGGGAGGAAGCTTTGGCCGCTATAGATAAAGCAATAGATGAACAGGAGAGCGAGAAATGAGGAAGCGTGACAGAACAATCCCCCCGCTGGGGCTACTGATGGTGGATGTGAAAGAAGCCGCGGCCATGCTCTCGATTGGGGAAAGCACCGTGTGGAAAAAGGTGAAGGAAGATCCCTCGTTCCCTCGGCCCGTGCACCTCAGCCCAAAGTGCACGAGGTTCAAGGTAGACGATATCAGGAAGTGGGTGAAATCCGTCGGTACGGGAGTCTCAGCGTGAGTTTGGGGGAGCCGCGTAAAGCTCAACAGCAATATCTTCAATATGGTATATTTTCCCTGTCCGGATTCCGGACGCGGGATTGGCGTCCCGAGCTATACGGCGAGCAATAGCAAGCCGCCGACTGTTGAAAGCGGCTTTTTTGTTGTCTCGTGCATGGGGTCGTGAAACTCGACCCCATCCGCAAGACCGGGAGCTACTCAGCAGCCACCCTCGCCCCCGCGGAGCAACTGCAGATCCGCAAGGCCATCTCGGCGCGCGCTCTACGCCCGCTTTCAGGTCGCAAAGTATGACCAGATCCGAAGCGAGGATCTTCAGACCGCTCTCGACTTCATCGCGACCTGCGAGGTAAAACTCCCCGCGCTCGTAGATAAAACAGCATCACGCTCTCAAGAGACGAGATGGAACGTATCAGAACCCTCGTCTACTACAAAAAATATCTCTTCCGCAGGCAGCTTGACCTTGTCTATCAGCTCCTCGTTGCTGTCCAGTCTCCAGAGGCGCCGCGCTTCTACGAAATGATGAACGAGGCAAACATGAATGAGGTCGAAAAGATCCTCGCCCACCACGACATGGCCGTAAAGGATTTGCCGTGCTATAGGTACCTGGTGGGGCTTTCGTAAGCAAATCCGCCGAGTCTCTTATTATCAAGGGACTCGGCTATTCAATAGCAGAGCGAATAGTTTCTGCAGCTTTTGAAAAGGGGATCACATCTGATAACTTCGCCTTATCTTCCTCCTCCTGCGGGGCTGGAGAAAAAATCACCTTTACCAGAGCAATTAGCAAAAGAGTGGGAACAGCAGCCGTCAAAAATAGTGTCGTAATGAAGATATGGGGCTCAACCTTAGGGAAAGTGTAAATAACCTCCGCCGCGCCAATAGCAAACCCCAAAAATAAAACAATAACAACGGCCAATCCTGCCCTAAAAAGCCAAGGTCTGCGCCCAGAATTCTCTTTTGTTCGAGTTAAACGCTCTTTCTCCAGTTCCAGGCGGCATTGGCGCAATTGGAGCTCGAGTTTTGTGTTTTCAATCTGGACTTTAGTCTGAGGGTCTGCGGTTGACGCATCGTTGGCAAGCTCAGACACCGGGGCAGACAAATCAATTCCTTTAGACTCGCCGGGCGTCATAGAAAGTATCCCAGAGTAGATAACCTCAGATTCAACGCCTGGGACGAAACTCCCAGCGCCTGCCGAAGTTTAACGGGATCCTTTATGTTCAGCTTGTCAACCAAAGCGCGGACGGCAATAGCGGGCATAATCAAATCAGCCGCGAATCTGTTTGCCGCTGCTTCTTTTGCCGGGTCGTAGCTCTTTGCACCACTGGGTAGTACCGTATTACGCTCGGCACTGCCGTGCCCCAAGCAATGATGCCCCAGTTCGTGGGCAATGGTAAACCTTTGTCTCTCAGGGATCTCTTTGGCGTTGACGTAAATCGTCCCAGTCTCTTCATTCAGATACCCAGAACGATAGCCTAGCTCTTCCCTAACCACGGTCAGACCTAATTTATTGGCAAAGAACTCTGGATTTATAGGCACTTTCATATCCCAGAACTCTTCTAAGAGAGCTTGTGGCGTATACATAATCATTTGCCCTCCCGGTAAAACCAACAAACAAATCCCAGATGTGATACTCACTATATTTTATGGCATGGCCAATCTATAAATACAGGAATCTTCTGTCAAGGTAAGGTTACTCAAGATAAGCTGAGAAACAAAACTTCCCCCAGGCCTCGTAGACCTCACGCATATCCCCCAAAGCCTGCTCCCGATCGTACGCGCACTGGTAGGACTCGTTGCGGTGATCCAAGCAGCTTTCTCTCAGATCGCGCGAGAACGGCTTGTGGGAGTATCCCTTGGCATCCTTGGCCCAAGTATTGAAAGTTGCCCGCGCGAGCCCGTGAAGGGTCACTATACGGGGTTTGCCAGTCTTCGCATGGAACTGATCGGGGTCTACCCAGCCAATCCCGTCAATTCTTTTCTGTTTATCGTGCATGCGCTTAATCAGCGCTCGGACAGAATCACGGGAAAAAGGAGAATTTCTCCCTTTGTTCACATTGGGGAAAATATAGGAATCTGGAGATCCCCCTACCCGTGGGGCTGATTCCAGTAGCTGAACGGCTTCTGGGCAAAGCGGTGTTTTGCGGTCAAAGGGAATCTTTTCGCTCTTCACCTTCATGCGGGCACGAGGGATAACGTGCAGCCACCTCCCATCATCATCCTGCTGGATTTCCCCCCATGTTGCTTCACGCGCTGTTGTGTTGCGCGCTGAAGTAAGGATCGCGAATGCAAGACAGCGGGCCGTCTGACTAACCGGGACAAGCTGCATAAGTGCCTTAAAGAAAGCCGGCATACGTTTCGGCGGCAGTGCCGGCTCGTGCCCGCCTTCCGGTCGATTTAGTGGCAGCAAATCCCCTAAACGCCCGTCCACCACCTGGCACGGGTTAACCATCGGCGGGATCATCTCCGAGCGTATTGCCCAATCAATCGCTCTTTTAGCGTCGCTAAGGATCCTTTCTGGCGTGTCAATCATGGTTCCCCACTTTTCCCCCAGGGCATCACAGAACATCTGAGGTTTCAGGTCTACAACCGGGCAGTCTCTGATTTCTTTAGGGATGTGATTCCTGAAAAAGCCATCCCAAACCAGATCGCGGGATTTTTCAGCGTTTTTCCACCTCCCCCTCTTTGTGTTGAACTCAATCCACTTCCAGATACGTTTTTCAAAGGTTAGTGCGTCCTCCTCTTTTTGAGGTGCCGGGGATGGGCGTAGCGCGTCTCTGGCCGCTTTCTCCTGCTCAGATGGGTCAATCCCTTCCGCTATCAGTTTCCTCCATCTGAGCCCCTTCTCGAAGGCCTCAGCGAGTGACATTTCGGGATACTTCCCGAGAGTAAAGACCCGCTTCAAACCACGATCCCGAAGCAGGAAATAACGGGCATATGTCCCGTCCTTGAGCTTCCGGACTCCAACATAAAGCCCGGGGACAATCCCGCATGAAGCGTCAGCCGTCAGGGCTTTCAAACGCTTGTCAGTCATCCTGTTTGCCACGCGCATAACGCTCAATCTCCGTAATCAAATGTTTTTAAATAAAAAATACGGTTATTACCACAAAAAATTCCGTTATGTTTGGGGAGAAATTGAGGTTTCCCCGCTCATTTGTGGTAATGATTGTGGCATAGATTCTTAGATAATGACACGCCTTACGGAGAGGATTAGAGACAAAGACAACACGCGTATTGTGTCTTAAGCTCTTGTTTTTATTGAGTTGTCGTAGACGAATACAAAGAAAAAGGAGGCAACTTTCGTTGTCTCCTTTCCTGGAATTGGTCGGGGTGGTGGGACTCGAACTCACGACCCCTTGCACCCCATGCAAGTGCGCTACCAGGCTGCGCCACACCCCGAGAGAGATGAACTATAGCACAAAATCTTTATAAAAGAAAATTTTTGATGGAATCCCTGATATTCCGGAGTTCCTCGACCACATTCGGGCTCACGGAGGTCTTTCCTTCAGTCGCTTGAGCGACAGCCGTCTTCCGGTGCTTCAGATGCTTCTTAGCGCCGGCAAGCGTATAGCCCTGGTCATAGAGGAGCGAGCGAATCTCACGCGCCGTGAGAATATCTTTCTTCTCATAGCGGCGGCGCCAGCCGGGATCGGCCCGGCGAAATTAAAATC
>OGOL01000181.1_pt1 | contig 75967 bp, 64 predicted proteins | sample 1552641 | NCBI WGS metagenome assembly OGOL01 (sample SAMEA2580140, study PRJEB22360) | human gut metagenome | biome: human gut; feature: human-associated habitat; material: faeces | place: Denmark | collected 2008/2010 | reverse complement strand
GAAGGGCAGCGTAACGATATCAATTACGCAATCCCTTTGCTGGATCATGTCAATCCCAATGGAAGTAATGTATTGGCAGATCGTGGATACGACTGTAACAATCTAATTGATTATATCTATGCCCATGGAGGAGAACCAACGATTCCTTCTAGAAAAGGTGCTAAATTTGAACGCCATTGCGATTGGTGGCTTTACAAAGAGAGACATTTGGTAGAAAATTATTTTCTCAAATTGAAAGCATATCGTCGAATTGCCACCCGCTATGATAAGCTGGCTTTAACTTTCTTGGGATTTATATGTATCGCTTCAATATTAATTTGGTTAAAATGAACAACTTACAATGTTTTTCAAACAGGCTCTAGCAGTTGTAATACTACATGGCAAAATAGAAATGAATAAAAGTAGGTGACAAAAGTTATGATTGATGATCCCTTTTCAGATTTACTGAAAACAAACAAGCGCAAAGAAAATATCTCCAAATTAAACGATGATCTTGCCTATGAGATTCTTTCCGTGGTGGAGGAAATTCCGGCGGGGAGAGTGGCAACCTATGGACAGATCGCGAAGCTGATCGGGCGGGAGAAGAATTCCAGATTGGTGGCGGGAGTGTTGTCACATGCAGAGAACTATGGGAAGTTTCCCTGCCATCGGGTGGTGAACCACATGGGGAGGCTGGCGCCGGGGTGGACAGAGCAGGAGTGGCTGCTGAAAGGGGAAGGAGTTACTCTGAAAGAAAATGGTTGTGTAGATTTGAAGAAATATTTGTGGGAATGTTGATTTTAGAAAGGGTGTATAACGATAAAGAAAAATCTAAAACGAATACGGAATATATTTTTATGGTTTTTACTTATTGTAGTACTGGTAAATGTTTTTGCACCGCTGTATTGCAGGAAGCCAGATGAAAAATTTGCGGAAACGCTGAAACAGACAGAATTTACTTCCGAAACGCCAGGAAGCGAACGGATCCGCTGTATTGATGACAATGAAGAGGCACTTTTGTGGAGACTGCGGATGATTGGAGCGGCGAAGAAGAGTATTGTATTGGCAACCTTTGATCTGCGGGCAGATGAAAGCGGAACAGATCTTCTTGCAGCATTGGATCAAGCTGCCAAAAGAGGTGTGGAAATCAAACTGTTGATCGATGGTATTTACCAGCAGCTTTTCTTGAATGGAAGTAAAGACTTTCAGGCGTTGGCAGCGAGGGAGAATGTAGTTATTGGTGTTTACAATCCGGTGACTCCAGCAGGCTTATTTAAGCTGAATTACCGTATGCACGATAAATATGTGATAGTGGATGACAAAATGTATCTACTGGGTGGACGCAACAGCAATGATATTTTCCTTGGAGATTATACTACGGATATCAATGTGGACAGGGATATTCTGGTGTGGGATATCACAAAGGGCGAGGGAGAATCTCTGCAGGAACTGGAAACGTATTTCCGGCAGATATGGAATGAGGACTGCGTGCAAATAAAGGGTGGAAGAAAAAAGAATAGTTCAGATATTTCTGTGTCAGAAGAAGCATCGGATGACAGTGAGGGTGCAGAAAGCAATTCAAAAAACTCAAATATTGTGAATGGAATACCGAATGTTGAAAATGAAATTACAGACGAGACACAGGAAAAACTTTCAAAGTACGAAAAACAGTACCAGTCTTTAGAAATGCGTTACGCTTCCCTGAAAGAAAAATACACCGATATTGAAGATTACAGCTCCTGGCAGGAGGATACCATTCCGGCGAATAAAATTACGCTTGTCAACAACGGAACCCATGCAGGTCCCAAGACGCCTCTGGTACTTCAGACAATCCGCTATCTGGCGCAGAACGCAGAAAATGTAACGATCCAGACCCCATATGTGATCTGCAACGGATACATGTACGACACTTTAAATGAGATCGCGTCCCATGCCCAGTTAAAGATCATTCTTAACGCAGTAGAAAAAGGCTCCAACCCCTGGGGATGCACCGACTACCTGAATCAGAAAAAGAAAATTCTGAATACCGGTGCCGATGTCTATGAGCTGATGAACGAGGTTCCAGTTCACACAAAAGCTGTTCTGCTTGATGACCGACTTTCTGTCGTCGGATCCTATAACCTGGACATGAGAAGTACTTATCTGGATACGGAATTAATGCTTGTTATCGACAGCAAAGAACTGAATCAGCAGATTCAGTCCACGGAAGGTACTTACATAGAAAAAAGTAAAGAAGTTCTGTCAAACGGACAGGAGACCGAAGGAGCACAGTACGAAACGAAAGTACTGAACTGGCAGAAAAAGCTGTTCTATGGAGTATTAAGAATTATAATAAGACCATTGCGCCAGTTGCTGTAATTGATATCGTGTTGATTCTTTTGAGACGGCTTTTGCCGTCTCTCTTTTTCTATCCACAGAAAAATGACAGCTATGTAAAGAAATGGAAAGAAACTTGAAAAAATCAGGTAAATAGCAAAATAGGAATTGATTTTTTGTATAAAAGCAGTTAGAATGACCTGTGGGAATAAAATATATTCCCACAAAATCTAAGAACAAAGGCAGGTGAACAGAATGGATAGTTGCGATTCTCATGGGCGAAGTAGTTGCATAGGATGGAAAAACGAAATGACAGATGAGCATCGCGCACATTCTGTTCTTCTTTTCATGTAAAAGGCGCATTGCGCTTAAGAACACTGTTTCATTTCTTTTTTCTATCCTATGAGTTCTTCAGAAGAATCCAATATTCCCTAGAACCTGTTTGAAAAAGCATTTCCGCAATCTGCGCTCCATTTTGCAGTATATTTTACCCGAATTCGGTTGCCGTAGCCCACTATGGTGCCCTCATTCTGGTAAAATCTCCCACAAATTGTGACGTACATCTTGCAGAAAACCTTTTTCAAACACGCTCAAAGAACAGAAAAGCTATACGCTTATATTCTGTTTAAATACGGATTTTACTGTCCGTAAAAATGGACTTTGTATAAGTCTGTCAAAAATACATAAGATAAACACCTGGAAATGGTGAACTGTCTTATTGTCAGATTGGAGAAAGTAGGATGGAGAAAAGAGTGCAGGACTACACCCAGGATATTCTGGCTGTAGTAAGAAGTAATACCTCTCCGGCAGCTATGAGCGATAAGCTGGGAGATTTTCATGCCAATGACATTGCAGATGCAATGCCGAGGCTGACTGTTCAGGAACGCTGCAAACTGTACCGTATTCTGGAACTGGATATGCTGTCCGATATTTTTGAGTATACGGACTCAGATAATGCAGCAGAATATGTGAAAGAAATGGATGTAAAAAAAGGTGCAGCCATTCTTTCACGCATGGAGACTGATGCCCTTGTAGAGGTTCTTCATAAGATTGATAAAGCCAAAAAGAAATTGCTGTTCGAATTAATGGATGATGATGTCCGCCACGATATTGAGATGATCGCTTCCTTTGATGAGGATGAAATCGGTAGCCGTATGACGACTAACTGCATTATCATTCGTGAGAACCTGACTGTGAAGCAGGCTATGAACAGCCTTGTAGAGCAGGCTGCTAAGAACGATAATATTTCCACAATCTTTGTGGTAACCGAGTCACAGAAATTTTACGGAGCCATTGATCTGAAAGACCTGATCATTGCAAGACAGGATAAATCCCTGGAAGATCTGGTGGCAACCTCTTACCCATATGTATATGCCGAAGAGGATATTGACGACTGTATCGAAGAACTGAAAGCGTATTCCGAGGATTCCATCCCCGTGCTGGATAATGACAACCGCCTTTTAGGTGTTATCACATCTTCCAATATCATCGACCTGGTTGATGATGAAATGGGAGAGGATTACGCCATGCTGGCAGGTCTTACCGCAGAGGAAGATCTGAAGGAACCGCTGAAAGAGAGTATGAAGAAACGTATGCCATGGCTGATCGTTCTTCTTGGTCTTGGAATGGTTGTATCCTCTGTAGTTGGTGTCTTTGAGAACGTAGTTACCCAGCTTCCCATCATCATGGCCTTCCAGTCCCTTATATTGGATATGGCCGGAAACGTCGGTACGCAGTCCCTGGCTGTTACCATCCGTGTCCTGATGGATGAGTCCCTCACCGGCAAGCAGAAGCTGGAACTTGTATTTAAAGAAATGCGGATTGGTCTTTGCAATGGTGCGTTGCTTGGTATATTGTCCTTTGTACTCATTGGACTTTACATTTACTTATTTAAAGGAAAGACTTTGGTATTTGCATACGCCGTATCCGGCTGCATCGGAGTCGCCCTGCTCCTTGCAATGCTGATCTCAAGTGCCGTAGGTACCTGTATCCCACTGTTTTTCAAAAAAGCAGGTGTAGACCCCGCCGTAGCCTCTGGCCCATTGATCACCACCGTCAACGACCTTGTTGCTGTTGTGACATATTATGGACTTGGCTGGGTATTCCTCATCGGAATCCTTCACCTGGCAGGTTAATAAGATTGTATATTGAAAGCTCTTTAGGAAGTCAATAAAAATTCCTAAAGGGCTTTTTTATGGTTAAAAAGTTCTTCAGGAGGGACGCATTGAATAACTTTCAACACATTAAATAGCAATATAACCGCAGAAAGAAGCACCGCAACACCCCACAACGAAATTTGACAAACTCCAAGGAAAAAAGTAAAATACTAATAACTATGCAGAAACATGCATACTACAGATTTTTTCAAAAGGAAATTATAATAAAAATACGAAGAAGCGAGGATGGACCGAAATGAATACATGGGAAGCAAACATTCGTAAAGTAGTACCTTATACACCCGGCGAGCAGCCCAACCAGCCGGACATGATCAAGCTGAACACAAACGAGAACCCATATCCCCCTGCACCAGGCGTGGAGAAAGCATTACATGGAATTCAGCCAGATACCCTCCGCCTTTACCCGGATCCTACAGCCAGTGATCTGGTACACGCAATTGCCCGGAATTATGGACTGAAAGACGAGCAGGTTTTTGTAGGTGTTGGCTCAGATGATGTACTTGCCATGAGCTTCCTCACCTTCTTTAACTCAGATAAACCGATCCTTTTTCCAGATATCACCTATTCTTTCTATGACGTATGGGCGGATCTTTTCAGAATCCCATATGAATGTAAAGCTCTTGATGAGAATTTCTGTATCCGCAAAGAAGATTACTTCGGAGAAAACGGTGGAATTATTTTTCCGAACCCCAATGCACCTACAGGCGTGGAGCTGCCCCTCGGTGACATCGAGGAGATTCTCTTACACAACCGGGACGTCATTGTGATCGTAGATGAAGCATATGTAGATTTCGGAGCGAAATCAGCACTGGAGCTTATAGAGAAATATGACAATCTTCTGGTAGTCCAGACCTTCTCCAAATCCCGTTCCATGGCTGGAATGCGTATCGGCTTTGCATGCGGCAATCCACAGCTGATCAGATTTCTGAACGATGTAAAATATTCCTTCAATTCCTACACTATGGATCGTACCACTCTTGCAACCGGTGTGGCAGCTATCCAGGATAAGGCATATTTTACAGAAACCTGTGAGAAGATTATTGCTACCAGAGAATGGGCGAAGAAAGAACTGGCTGCCCTTGGTTTCACATTCCCGGATTCTAAGACCAACTTTATCTTTGCTTCTCACAAAAGCTGTCCGGCCAAAGAAATTTTTGAGGCCCTTCGTCAGGAGCATATTTATGTAAGATACTTCCCGAAGCCGAGGATTGACAATCATTTGCGGATCACGGTAGGGACTCAGGAAGAAATGGAGAAATTAATACATTTTCTGGAAAAATATCTAAAAAATCATAAATAAGTGAAAAATATCTGTTTGAACGAAAATTCTGTTCTGGTGATTTTTTAATACGCTCTGGAGCCTGTGTGAAAAATACTCCGGAACAGGAAGCTCAGAACGACAGGAGTAAATATGAAATATAAGAAATTATTGAAAAAAGCAGCTGTAAGTCTGTTACTTGCCCAGTCCCTGATTTTTACAGGCTTGCCTATTCAGGCAGCAGATATTGCCGGGCAGAGTATGGTCTGGACGGAAAGTGTGGAAATGGAAAGCGCAGGAGACGCTGCATCAGCTGTGTCGTCGGATGCGATGACTGCGGAGGAGTTTTATGTGCAGGATGATTTTTCAGCAGGTGATGATCAGTCAGGGAGCGGAAGCACTTTAGCTGATGACAGCCAGGCTAGCAATGGAAGTGTAGAAGACGGTGACAGTCAGGCTGGCAATGGAAGTGCAGAAGGCGATGACAGCCAGGCTGGCAATGGAAGTACGGAAGACGATGCCGGTCAGTCAGGCAATGCCAGCTTCACAGGCATGACAGATGGAAATCCCTCCCAATCGGAAGACCTGTCAGACGGTTTCTCAGATGGTGGTACTGATGAACTTCAGGAACAATCTTCCGGTTTTGGCAGCATGGATCCGGATTCTGCCGAAGAAGAGAAAAGTGAAGATAATCTGACTGATGAGGAGATTGAGGCTCAGCTGGAGCCGATCCGTGAGCTGGAGCCCTTAAGCTATGTAGACCCGCCATCCGGCAGCGGGAACGGCGATATAGGAAGCGTAGGTGCTGCCAGAGCTGCGTCTTATCCTGCGAAATACGATCCCCGAAGCAGTCTTTCCATCCCGGTGAGAAATCAAAAGCCTTCTAATATGTGCTGGGCATACACATTGGCTGCCAACCTGGAAATCTCATTTTTGCAGGCAGGAGCTGGGCTGTTTGATCTGTCAGAAGAACATCTGGCATATTTCTTTGCCCACCGAATGAACGATCCTCTTGGAAATACAGCTAATGACAAAAACGAGGTTCTTCATTCCTACAGAGAGGGAGGCAATCAGACTCTTGCTGCTATTTTTCTGAGTACGTGGAGTGGTATGGCACTGGAGTCACAGATTCCTTATGAGACAAATGCAGATCATACCCTGGACTCTGACAAGGTGCCGTCCTCCCAAATGGCATACCAGACCACCGCATATCTGGAAAATGCGGCGTTTTCCTCTTATTCTGTAAATAATATTAAAAGTCTGATATCAGAATACGGATCTGTTTCCATGTCCTTTGGAATGTATGATACCTATTATAATCCGTATACGTATGCATACAGCTACCCGGGAAGTGCAGGCGTGAATCATGCAATAACCCTGATTGGATGGGATGACAATTATTCCAGGGAAAATTTCAATTCTGCCAGCAATGTTACTTCAAACGGGGCATGGATTGCCAGAAACAGCTGGGGAGATGACTGGGGAGAAGCCGGTTATTTTTATATTTCCTATGAGAATAAATGTAATTATAATATTGTGGCAGCAGAAGCCACCACCAGTCCGAAGTACCGGAACAACTATTTCTATGACGGTTCCAGTGCACTGAGCAAGCTGAAGCTGTATCCTTCCGGCAGCAGTGGGATTTCCTCCATTGCCAATGTTTTTCAGGCGAAAGCCGGAAATGGGAAGGGAGAAGCCCTTGGAGAAGTGGTTCTGGCTACTTACACTGACGGAGGAAGCTACAGCATTCAGATTTATACAAATCTGAAGGATAAGAGCAATCCGGTAAGCGGAACTCCGGCATTTGCCAATCCGGTTACTTTTTATCAGGAACATGCCGGTATTTCCAAAGTGGAAGTGCCTGAGGTAAATCTGATGAATGGAACCCTGTATTCGGTAGTGCTCACCAATATCGGTTCAGATACGGTGGAATACCTGTGCGAGACCAACAGTGCCTATGACTGGGTAGAATTTCAGGCAGGTCTGGAGGAGAATCAGAGCTTCTGTTACCATGAAAAAAATGGCTGGAGTGATTTTTTCAAAACAAGTCCAAGTGCCTGTGTAAGAATAAAAGCTCACACAAGAACATTGAGCAACGCAGTGAATGTAACCAGACCCGCTTCGTTCCAGGCAGCAGCCAGAGCCTATAACCAGATTAGTCTGACCTGGAGTAAAGCAGATGGAGTTTCCGGATATCAGATCTATAGAAGAACCTCCGATGGAGAGTATCAGAAGGTGAAGACAGTCTCTTGGTCAGATACCGCCTGGACAGATACGAAGGTTCAGCCGGGAATTACGTATATATACAAGATCCGTGCGTACAGTATGGTAAACGGTACTGCAAAATATTCCGATTATACTGCGGAAACTGCTGCGAAGACCGTGCTTGCCACTCCGTCTGTGTCGGTGAAGGTTTCTTCAGGACTTTACAATACAGTAAACTGGAATGAGATTTCCGGTGCAGCAGGCTATGTGGTTTACAGAAAAACGGCTTCAGGAAAATGGACGAAGCTTGCAAACATAAAGAAAGCAGCCAATACATCCTACAAAGATACAAAGATAAAATCAGCTACCATTTACGAGTATACAGTAAGGGCGTATTGTATTGTGAACAAGAAAACAGTGGCAAGCAGTTACAAGTCCAGTGGAAAGTATAAATCAGCACCCTCCAGACAGACGGTCTCATCGGTTTCCAATACGAAGAAAGGTCTGAAATTAAAGTGGAAGGCACAGAAGAAGTGTGATGGCTATTACATTTACAAGAAGACCGGAAGCGGAAAATATAAGCTGGCCGCTACTATTAAGAAGGGAAAAGCTTCCACCTGGACAGACACGAAGGTGAAAAAAGGAAAGAAGTACCGTTATTATGTGCGTGCTTATGTAAAAGAGCCAAATGGTGTTGTAAAGGGAAAGTATAAAGCATCGGCGGCAGTTACAAGAAAGTAGGAAATCAATTACAGAAAAGAAATAGAATTTACAGTAAAGCATTGTGGAATAGAAGATAGTCTGCACATAGTAAAAACTATAAAGTTTTTTGCAGCAGGACAACCTTCGGATATTAAAAAAACGGAAGCCCATTACATGAGCTTCCGTTTTAACATTTCCGGATTAGATGAATATTTAAGTACAGTTTCTTTTGTGATCTGGCGGTTTCGATAAAGCTCCAGCAGGCTGTTATCCATGGATTTCATGTCTGCCTGGGAGGAAGAGGCAATCACACCATCAATCTGATAAATCTTGTTGTCGCGGATCATATTTCGGATGGCAGGGGTAAGCCTCATAATCTCAAAAACCGGAATATTGTGTCCATTCACATCCGGCACCAGCTGTTGGGAAATGACAGTCTGCAGAACCATGGAAAGCTGAATAGCAATCTGATGCTGCTGGCTGGGCTCGAAAACATCCATAATACGGCTGATGGTATTGGCAGCTCCGGTAGTATGAAGGCTGGAAAGAATCAGATGTCCGGTTTCAGCAGCAGTCATGGCAGTCTGGATAGTCTCGTGGTCACGCATTTCTCCAAGAAGGATTACATCCGGGCTCTGACGCAGGGTGGCACGCAGGGAAACCAGATAATTGGCAGTATCCGTACAGATCTCGCGCTGGCTGACAATGCATTTGTCATGTCTGTGCAGGTATTCCAAAGGGTCTTCCAGTGTGATGATATGTCCTTCACGGCTGTGATTGATCTTGTCGATGATACAAGCCATGGTGGTGGATTTTCCGCTTCCGGCGGGGCCTGTGATCAGAACCATTCCCTTGGTAAGATCAGCTGCTTCCATAACAGCTGGAGGAATGTGCAGATCCTGCGGATCAGGCAGATTAAATGCAATAATACGGATGACAGCGGCAAGAGAACCACGCTGCCGGTATGTATTTACACGAAATCTTGAGAGACCCGGGATAGCCATGGAAAAGTCATCGTCACCGGTTTCCAGCATAGGTTCTATATTCCGGTCGTGAGCAAGTTTGTAAATGATCCGGATAAATTCATCTGTCTCCGGAGGCATGAGCCGTTCTTCAAAACCATCCAGCGTACAGAGCTTTCCGTCAATTTTTACAGAAAGGGGACGACCGGCAATAATAAATATATCAGAGGCTTTTTTCTGAGTGGCAAGCTCCAGAAAAGCCTTTACTTTTTCTTCCATAAAATTATTCTCCTTTGTAGACAGACTGGCTGTTGTCCGGATTCCAGTCTGCAGTTACAATCGTATTCCAGGAGAGGATCCCGGCGATATTGCTGCTGGTCATGTCCAGTCCTGCATTAATGGTATCAGAGGCAGCGTTATCAGAAGCAGCGTTATCAGAAGCAGCGTTATCAGAGACAACGTTATCAGAAGCAGCGTTATCAGAGGCAACATTATCAGAGGCAACGTTATCAAAGGCAGCGGTAGCAGAAGCAGTGGAATCAGCTGTACAGTCAGTCCAGAATACAACAATTTTCACAGCCAGACTCTGGGTGTCGGAAAATGCTTTCACATATTCAGCAGTATGTTCCTCTGAATTCCAATTTACATTCTCCTGTGAGTTCAGATAATCGGAGACGAGCTGGTAATATGCAGTCTCTGTTTTTGCCTGCTCCTGAAATCCTTCCAATGTCTGAACCAGCTCTGAATAAAAATCAGCTGCCTCACTGCAGGCATTATAATAGGCTGAGGTCTGCTCCAGAGAAAGGCTGCTGGCGCGCAGATCCTGCCTGGAAGTACCATAGCCAAGCAAGGACAGGATCACCAGCATAAGAACTCCGAAGATTAGAAAAAGGGAAGGAATTCCAGTTGCGGAAAAAAGATGATTCTTCTCTTTCATGAATCTGCTTCCTCCTTTGTGGAAAAAACTGGAAAGCGAACTGTCTGTGTATAAAGACTGGTTTCCTCATTTGCATTCTGGAGTTTTTCAAAAGTGACCTGAACTTCTTTGACCTTGTCAGAAGCAGAGCAGACAAGCCTCATTTTATAAACCGCGCTTTCTTCAGAAGTATTCTGCCAGTGCTTGTCAAAATAATAGCAAATACTGTCCTGATCTGCAACTCCATCTGGCATCAGTGCCAGAAAATTTTGGACAGTGCCGTCAGTTCCTTCCAGAATTTCACCGGCACTGGTGATAAGCTCCTGGATATGAGAGTCTTCCCGGGCATGTACCCTTGCCATGTAGGAAGCCGCAAACAGTCTTACGCAGACACCGCAGGTCAGCCCAAGAAAAAGAAGGACAAATATCATTTCCATAAGAAAGAGCCCGGATTTGGAATGGGTAGTGATTTTTTTCATAAAAACTTCCTTTCAGCACATCATTCAGAAGTGACCTGCCCCAAATTCAGGAGCCTGCGAATCAGGCAGAACCCCCTGGATGAAGCAGAAAACTGGAACAATGTCCATCTGTGTCCGTTAATGTGATCCTGTAAAAAGTGTTTTCTAAAGCGTCAATCTGGAAATCCTGAAGCTGTGCGAGGTTGGTCCCCATAGAAAGATCGGCCCGGGAATCCGATGCTGTAAAAAGCTCTTTTAAATGACTGCCATCAAAATAAATGTAAGTGCAGTAATCTTTCCCCTCAATAGCTTCCTGAAAGCAAAGAACCTGTGTTCCCTGAAGCTCTGTAAGGGAGGTCATTCCGGGAATATCGTGCTGACGAAACTTGGTAGTGATGTAAGAGGCTGCTGTATAAAGGTTGTTATTAGTGTCCAGGCTTTTTACAGAGGCCTGATAGTTCCCGGCACCAAAAAGCATCAGAAATAGAAGAAACAGCACATACATTGCAAAAAGCAGCAGGGCTGCCAGTGAATCAATGCTGTGGTTCTTCCGGGTAAATCTGGAATTCATCTGGCACCTCCTTTTCTGGCATTTACCGGAAGTACGCTGATCGATGGCAGAAGATTGGATCCGTTTGGAACATATTCTACCACAAATTTCTCAGAATCATAGGTAATATGGTAATCTGAAAGCAATTCATCCAGGCTCTGAGGGTATTGGCCTGTGAGGGCGTAGGTGCGGATGGCACCTCCTTCAAGTGCCTGCGTTAAAGTAACCTGTTCTTTTTCCAGGGAATCAGTCTGTGTACGTGCAATTCCAAGATAGAAGATCAGGCAGAGGACTGCAGCGAACAGGATTGGAACAATAAAGCGGAAAATCCGCCTGACACGAATGAGTCTGGTTTCAAATATATCCATTTTCACTCTCCCTTACAGTTGTTATGCGATCATTTCAGATAACAGTCCCAGCAGCGGCATCATAACAGAAAGAAGGACCAGTCCTACCAAAATTGAAAGGACGATCACAATAGTAGGCTCCAAAATTGACACAATGTGGGAAACAGAGTCTGTGGATTTCTCTTCATACTGCTCAGCCAGTTTTTCCATTACTTCGTCAGATGCACCAGCCTGAAAACCAAGGGAGATCAGACGAAGCTCCATAGCCTTAAAAAGTCCGGATTCCGTGATGGCTTCTGTAAATCCATATCCTTCCGCGAGCTGCTTCTGAATGGAAGCAAGCTTTTCCCTGATCTCAGTCTGGGTAACCACAGCCCCTGCCAGCTCCACACAAAGCTCAGGGGAAAGTCCGCTTCGGATTCCCAGGGAAATACATTGGCAAAGACGACTGTAATCCAGATTTACCGGAATTTCCTTCATGCCGGGAAAACGGCAGACGATTTTGCGGATCAGTTCCTGCCCCTTTGGGTGAAGAACCAGGAAAAGGATAAAGCCGATCATCGCGGCCAGAAGAACAAGGAAGGCAGTAGAATAGCGGCTAAGTGTTTCGCCGATTCCAAGAAGGGCACCGGAGATCCCGCTCATTTCCAGTCCAAGCTGGCGGAAAACCTGGCGGAAAACCGGGAGAACCTTTACAAGAAGAATTACAATAACCGCAGTCATCATGCCCAGCATAACAAGGGGATAGGCGACTGCACTCTGAATCTGGTCTGTGATCTGAATCTCCTTCGCATAGAAAGCAGACAGACCCTTCATAACCTCATCCAGACAGCCAGTCTCTTCGCCGGTGCGTACATAAGCAGCAGCAGAAGCAGGAAAAGCACCGGATTGCTCCATGGCGTGCGCCAGGGAGCCGGATTCCTCCATGTCTTTATAAAGAAAGGTCAAAATTTCTTTGCCCCGTTCTGTCTGGCTGTCGTCATTTAAGATGGCAAGTCCCTCAATGGCGGACATTCCGGAACGTAATATGATGGAAAACTGTTCACAGAATTGGAACAGCTCCCGATTGTTTAATTTGGTAATCATATAAAGTCCTCTCTGAAAAAACATCAGGCAGATCCTGAAAAAATCCATGAACCTGCGAGGCGTTTTTCGTTGTGCTATCGGGTAAACTGCAGCGTATAATTTGCGCTGTCACCGATATAGGAATTGATAAGCTCTTCATCTTCACTGTTGGCGGTAAAGGTTGGATCCATGCGGTTCCATTTCTCCCCGTCATAGGTAATTGCCTGTTCCACCCACCCTTTTCCACGTATGTAAACATCGATCCAGGCATGCTTGATGTCACCTGCATATCCGATCTGAAGCTTACAGGGAATATCCCGGCTTCGCAGCATTGCCGTCATCAGGGCAGCATAATCAAAACAGATTCCCTTTCCGGTAGAGAGGGTTTCGTCTATATCAGGAAGATAGCCGGTCTCAACGGTAGCTGCTTTGTCCTCGTCGTAGGTGACGTGCTGGGTTACATACTGGAAAACGGTGTCAATGCTTTCCTGTTCTGTGGCATCCTCTGCCAGAAGAGAAAGAGCCAGCTTGCAGGCTTCTGAGTCCGGGGTGAAATTTACATACTGGTTCGGATACAAAAACGGAAGAAATTCATTTTCCAGGGAAACCTCCAGGGCCTGAGCAAAAAGTGCGGCATACTGGCTGCCATTTACCTGCTCGTAACAGGATATCTGGTAGGTGCCGCTTCCACTGGTAAACGGAATGACAGCACTTTCGCCGGAGCTTACAAAATAAGAATAAACAACGCCGTCATCCGCGGAAAGCTGGATGTTTTTGGTGGTACCATTGCTGTCACTGACAGCAGTCAGATATCCCTGACTGATGTTGGAAATATCCAGTATCAGAGGTGAATATCCTATGGTGTCTGTCCCGGGGGCTTCCGGAACCAGAACCTTCAGCGGGGAAAAAACAGGCGGTTCTTCGCCGGAACCGGAGCTGCTGTTCTGACCGCAGCCTGCAGCTGGGAAAACTATTAGCAGGCAAAATAGAAATAAGCAAAGCAGAAGGGCCGAAATGCGTTTAGACATAGCGCCGCTCCTTTTTATAAGTTGATCATTCATTTTCAAACACGTTCCAGGGATTTTTGAAATTCGGGAAGATCGTACCATGCTGGTGGTTCCTTCATACGAACCACGAAATGGCATAGATCAGGACGGATCCTGGCTTCCAGGTATTCCATAGGACCCAGGGAACAGTGTGCTGTTCTGGTGTTGAAAAAAATAGGAGATCCCGGTTCAATGTTGAGAATCTGTGCATCAAGGAAATCAGCTGAGCTGATGTTGATGTGTTCTTCGCCAGTTTCAAATTTAATTCCGTAGTGCTTCTGAATAAAGTAATAGAGATCTACAAGCTGTTCGCGGTAGGTATCTAAATCCGGGAAAAAATCAATACGGATATAATTTGTCTGAATTATCACAGGCTGTTCATTGGAGGAAACCACTCTTTGAAGGCGGAAGACTTCTGTTCCTTCATTAAGCTCCAACGCACTGGCAACCTGGCTGTTTGCAGGAATACGGTCAATCCAGGTTCCGCTGATGGTCAGGGCGGCATTATCCGGAAACAGAGTGTTTATGTCTATTACGTTATGAAATTTTGAGAAGCTGGTAAGCTCCCGTTCTTTGGGATTGATCACCTGTGTGCCGGCACCCTGCTTTACCTTTATGCGTTTGTCTTTAACCAGAAGGTCAATGGCATGCCGGATCGTCGTACGGCTTACCGAAAACATTTTTCCAAGCTCATCTTCTGTGGGAAGATAGGAACCTATGGGATAAACGTTATTATCTATATCGGATTTTAATTTGTTATAACATTTCTTGTATGCAGGAAGTTTTTCCATAATGTTTCCTTTCAAAATAAGGTTGTTTAGTAACCTATAGTATATATGTATCAAACAAATAAGTCAAACGATAATTGGAAAAAACAGAATCTCTTATACAAAATGCATAAAAACAGGCGAAGTATCTTGTCAAATAAAACACTTTACTAAATATAAAAAACAATGTATAGTAATGTTTATAAACATAATTATGAATTTTAAAAATAAATTAAAATAAAGGAGAAACATAATGATGAAAAAACAGGAATTTGTACCGCGAAAGATAAGCGAGAAACCACTGTATGAACTGAAATCAGTGGAAGATATTCCGGTATCAGAGCTGTATCAGGTTAAGATAAACGGAAAGGAACAGCGAGTATATCATACGGAATTTTTTGATTTTGTTTCTTTCTTGGATGAAAATGAAAAGGCTGAGGTAGAAGTTACAGTAAACGAACCATTTCAGAAGGCTGTTATCCGTCCTGCAGCTGCACAGATACCGTTCGAAGAAGAGGGGAACAAAATCAGCATAAGCCTTCCTGCCGGAAAGAGAATTACTCTTGAACTGGACGATAAACTGGAGTCACCACTTTATGTTCTTCCTGGAAAATACATACCGAAGCCTGAGAATGCTGAGAGTTCCGTATGTGATCAGTGGTTCCGGAAAAACAGTTCCGGAGGATACAGGAACTTATCCTAAAAGTGCCCTTGTGACGACTGATACAGAGATTGAGAGCCAGAGTATGGTTGATTATCTGTGCAGCTGCGGACATAAAAGGATCGCCTTTATTACTTCCGGAGATGAAGGTCTTGGAAGATGCCATCTCAATGGCTATAAAAGGTCACTGGAAAAAAATGGACTGGAGTATGATGAGAAGCTTATAATTCGTTTAAAACCAGGTAAAAGAATCTATACGATTGAGAATGGTTATAACTGTACCTGTGAGCTTTTGAAATCGGGGGTGGATTTTTCCTGTATTTATGCAATTTCAGATACTCTGGCGGTAGGCGCCTGCAGAGCAATTATTGACAGCGGCAAAAGAGTACCGGAGGATTATTGTGTGGCAGGAGCAGATGGTCAGGACATTGCGGAATATTATCATCCATCCATCACCACATTGAAATATCCAAGAGTGGAAACTGCCCTGCAGAGCGTCCGTACCTTGTTTGATCTGATCGACCGGAAAAAGGTAGTGAAACGGCAAATACTGAGCGGAACTCTTATAGAGCGGGAGTCTACACGCAAGCTGTAAGGTGTGTTTGTTGCTATCCATTACATCGAAAAGGAATCTGTGAAAATATTTGAGAAGGATTATCATGCGCTACGATCCGCTCAGATATTTTTACAGATTTTTTTGTTTTCGTACTTTTTAGACGGATTTTTGTAAGTTTTAACAAGGGAATTCCGTTGACAAAAGTGACAGTTTGCTTTATTATAAGAAATGAATAAAAGGCAAACCTGTTGAAAGACAGGGACGCAAAGCCAAGGGTCTAAGGTCTCAGGACTATGACAGCCGGTTGCCGCATTGATATTGATTAGGTAATGTAATATGACAGGAGACGTGGTTCTTCTATTTGTGGCGACCGTTTATTTAATCTGATAAACGGTTTTTTATTTCCACAAACTGATGGGACTGATAGTTTCCAGATAGCGGCAAGTCAGTTACATTATGGTTCAAGAAAGGTGTGTTATTTATGAAAGGAAAGAAATTAACAGAGTGGCTCGCAAATAAAAAAGTTGTTTCCAGTTGTGCTGCCATAGCATTGGCAGCAGTGATCGGCGGCGTTTCATTATTCTCAGGAGCAGGAGAAACACCTGAATTCCCCAGTTATACAGATCCGATCATGGAGACTTCCATCATAGAAGATGAAACTCCACTGGCTTCTCAGCCGAAGACTACTGTGAAGACTACTTCCAGTACCAAGACAACCAGGAAGACTGTTAAATTAAAAAAGGCTTCCAAGAAGAGCTACACCAAGAAACTGAAAACCAAAACAAAAGTAACCAATAAAACAAATAAATCCGGTAATACAACAGTAGATACCAAGACAACCGTTGTTACCAAAGCAACAGCGAAATACACCAAGAAATCCAAAAAGAAAGTTGTTACATCCAAGATCACAACAACTGTTCAGACAACAACTACACAGCAGGTATCAATTGCCAATGAGACCGCTGTAAGCACTACTTCTTCTGGTACTTCCGCTGCCCAGGCAACTGCAGCAGCAAGCTCTTCACAGAACCAGAGCAAATACGAAGCAAATGTAGCAAGTGTTGCAGGTAAGATGGACAATCGTGTAATTGCAGCATATCAGCAGCTGGGCTTTAAGCTTGTTGTTGATCCATCCGTTAACTATTCCGGATATTTTGATGCAAGATCAAGATCTATTACAATGAAGCAGATTGATGATTCTGTTTATCATGAGCTGGGTCATTTCCTCGCATTCATCGCAGGAAATGTAGATAAGACAGCAAGCTTCCAGAGCATTTTTGCAGCTGAGAAGGCAAATGTTACAGCCTTTAATAAAGCCTATGTAACACAGAATGCTTCCGAATATTTTGCAGAATCTGTTAAGGATTACATCTTGAACAATGCTTCCCTGAAGAGCACCAGACCACAGACTTATGCAGCTGTTCAGAATGCATTGAATCAGATTACAGATGCACAGATCGCTAAGATTCAGAAGATTTATGGAGCGTTCTGGAACTAATGATTTTAAAGATGACCGGCACCCGGAGAAATATCTCCGGGTGTTTTACTGTGGATACCACAGGCGCGGGAAAATAGTGTTTTATAAAAAGGTAAGTGACAGATGGTACTTACCTTTTTGTCACCGGGAGAACCTTAATCTTATATATGTCGAGTTGCTGTTCACTGGTAACATTCCGCGAGGTGTTTTTTGTGAACAAAGTTCACAGAAAACCCGAGAATTAAGTTTGCGCAGCAAACGCTACTTCTTGTGCTTGTCACAAGAAGGTTCGTCTTTCTGTGCATTGCGAAGTGTGTTACTGGTCACGGAGTGAACAGTAACTATGTCGAAGAGTCTGGATATGTGTCGACAGAAAATTCTTGCAATGAAAAACCTTAGGTGTGTATAATACAAAACAAAGGTTATCACTTTCTTGCAGGCAGGGATAGATATATTTGGAATGGATGTAGACACGGCGCCTGAAATGTGTTAAAATAAACTTTAATAAGTTTTTTGAAGGATGTTTTTATAATTCAGTATATAGCTTCTGTCTAATCAGACATTTGTATCCCGTTAAATCAAAATTGAAATGTGTTTTAGAATTGTATTAGTCGAAGAGGTAGATGATTGATGAAAGAAAAGTATGAATCATTATCCCTGGCTACGCTGAAAGACTTGGCAAAAGCCAGAGGACTGAAGGGCATTTCTACTATGAGAAAGCCTGAATTAATTGAACGTATGCTGGAAGAGGACAGGAAAGAACAGACTGCAGAAAATGAGCAGACTATTTCCGGAACAGCAGAAGAGAATATCATACCTGCAAGACCAGAGCCTGTGGCAGCAGAAAAAACAGAAAATACGGGAAGTGTTTCTTCACCGGAGAGAAGAGAAGCACCAACCAGATCCCGTACCATTATACGGCGTAATCCTGAGTACCGCAGCAATAATTATGGCAGAAATGAAAATGCAGGACGCCAGAACAGTTATAATGGGGAAAACAGACCGGAGAACTTCGTGAAGCGCACTCCTGTAGCGAAACCTGTAGAAGTGGTTCCGCCAGCCGAATTAAGACCTGAGGAAACGGAACAGCCCCGTACAGGCGCAGCCAGTGAGAACCGTACAGAAGAGGATGTAAGCAACGCTTACAGTGTTCCGGCTGAAACGGTCCAGCTTGACAGTGGCGAAAAGGCCAATGGAATCCTGGAGGTTATGCCGGATGGGTTTGGATTTATCCGAAGTGAGAATTATCTTCCGGGAGAAAATGATATCTATGTTTCTCCGTCACAGATCCGCAGATTCAATCTGAAGACAGGGGATATTATTCAGGGAAATATCCGTATTAAAACACAGGGGGAGAAATTCAGTGCCCTTTTGTATGTGACGTCTATCAATGGTTTCCATCCAAGTGAGGGACAGAAGAGATACAATTTTGAAAATATGACCCCAATCTTCCCAGATGAACGTCTGATCATGGAGCGTCCCGGCGGAACTACTGCCATGCGTATCGTAGATCTGATCAGCCCTATCGGAAAGGGACAGCGTGGTATGATCGTTTCCCCGCCTAAGGCAGGTAAGACTACTTTGCTTAAGGATGTCGCGAAATCTATTCTTAAGAATAACAAGGATATGCATCTGATCATTCTTCTTATTGATGAACGTCCTGAGGAAGTTACCGATATCAGGGAAGCAATACAGGGACCGAACGTGGAAGTTATTTATTCCACATTTGATGAGCTTCCGGAGCATCATAAGCGTGTATCCGAGATGGTTGTAGAGCGTGCACGCCGCCTTGTAGAACATAAGCAGGATGTTGTGATCCTTCTGGATTCCATTACCAGACTGGCAAGAGCCTATAACCTGGTTGTTCCCCCAAGTGGAAGAACTCTGTCAGGAGGTCTTGATCCGGGAGCACTTCATATGCCGAAGCGCTTCTTTGGTGCAGCACGTAATATGCGTGAGGGAGGAAGCCTTACCATTCTTGCCACTGCACTGGTTGACACCGGAAGCAAAATGGATGACGTTATTTACGAGGAATTCAAGGGAACCGGCAATATGGAACTTGTTCTTGACCGCAAGCTGCAGGAGAAACGGGTTTTTCCGGCCATCGACATTCAGAAATCCGGTACCCGACGAGAAGATCTGCTTCTGAGCAAAGACGAGCAGGAAGCTGTATATATTATGCGAAAGGCTCTTAACGGAATGAAGTCTGATGAGGCAGTGGAACAGATCCTGAACATGTTTGCACGTACTGCAAATAATGCTGAATTTGTGCAAATGGTAAAAAAACAGAAATTGTAATGTTCACAAAAAACACCGTGCAGAATATTATCTGGGATTAGTTTTAGAAATTTTTATAAATAACTTGCATTTCTCATAACGCCATGCTATAATCAGTAGGCTGTGTAAAGTGTGAATTCGTCAGATTCAACGCAAATAAAATAGAATAAATATAGAGAGGTGAAAATCATGAGAGAAGGAATCCATCCGAATTACTATCAGGCAACTGTAACCTGCAACTGCGGTAATACTTTTGTAACAGGATCTACCAAGCAGGATATCCACGTAGAAATCTGCTCCAAATGTCATCCGTTCTATACAGGACAGCAGAAAGCTACTCAGGCTCGCGGACGTATCAATAAGTTCAACGAGAAATACGGCCTGAATAAATAATTTGAATATTACTGAATGAGAAGGTTGAGGTTGGGAAATCTCAACCTTTCTTTGTAACTGGAGGATAAAATGAAACCATCCAATATCGGTGGACAAGCTGTAATGGAAGGCATTATGATGCGCCACAAGGATAAATACTCCATTGCAGTAAGACGTCCTGATAAAGAAATTGTAGTAAAAGTGGAAGATTATAAATGCATTTTCGGGAAAGCCAGGATCTGGCGGAAACCGATCATCCGCGGAATGGTAAGCTTTATCGATTCTCTGGTAACCGGAACGAAATGCCTTATGTATTCAGCTGAAATTGCAGGTGATGAGGAGGACGAGGAAGAGACCAGAAAGAATGCTGCTCTTTCTCCAGAAGAACTGGAAGCCAAGAAGAAAAAAGAAGACAAGGCATTTAAAGCCTTGCTCTATGTAACTGTGGCCATTTCTATTGTAATTTCCATTGCAGCCTTTATGCTGCTTCCTTATGCACTGGCCAGTCTTTGCCGTAAAGTAGGCGCTTCGGAAGTGGTGGTTACCATTGTGGAAGCGTTTGTGAAGCTGGGTCTGTTTATGGGATACATGATCCTGATCTCCAGAATGAAGGATATTCAGAGAACCTTTATGTATCATGGTGCTGAACACAAATGTATCAACTGTGTGGAAAATGGTAAGCCACTTACTGTGGAGAACGTGCTTGAGAGCTCCAGATTCCACAGACGCTGCGGAACAAGCTTTCTGTTCCTGGTTATGATAGTAAGTATTTTCCTACATTTTATTTTTGTACTGGTACCGTCTTACTGGTTCCGTCTTTTCGGCCGTCTGCTCATGGTACCTGTAGTATCTGGAATTTCATTTGAAATTATCCAGTGGGCAGGCAGGACAGACAGTAAATTTGCCTTGATGATGAGCAAACCTGGTATGGCAATGCAGAAATTTACCACAAAAGAACCTACAGCTGATATGGCAGAGGTTGCCATCAAGGCTGTGGAGGCTGTGTTTGACTGGAGAGCATATTTAAAGACAGAATTTAATCTGGATATTCCATATGAGAACAAAGAAAATGGTGATCTTTCCGCTGCTTCCGCGCAATCTGAAAGCGGGGACAGTGAAGAACGTACCGGGAATGTACCGGAAACAGGAGCTGCACAATGATTTCTCTGGAAACACTATTAAAAGAAGGAACCAAGGTTCTGGAACAGCATAAGATCCAGGAAGCCAGGCTGGATGCCTGGCTTCTTCTGGAGTATGTGACAGGAATGAACAGAGCTTTTTATTTCGCTCATTCAGCTGATGGGGTTGAAGAGGAAAAAGCGGACAGATACCGGGAACTGATCCGAAAAAGAGCAGGTCATGTTCCCTTGCAGCATATTACCCACCAGGCATATTTTATGGGATTTGAATTTTATGTAAATCAAAATGTACTGGTTCCGAGGCAGGATACGGAGACATTGGTGGAGAAGGCTCTGGAAGTTATGAAGGGGAAAAAGACACCAGAGATTCTGGATATGTGCACCGGATCAGGGTGTATTCTTTTAAGTCTTCTGGCACTTACCGGGGATGCATATGGTGTGGGTGCTGATGTTTCCCCACTTGCTCTTCAGGTGGCAGATAAGAATGCAGTAAACCTGGAAGTGTCAGACAGAGCTGTTTTCGTGGAAAGCGACTTGTTTTCGTCAGCTTTTTTTCAACAAAACACTGGCAAAGATATGCCTCTGTATGATATCCTTATTTCGAATCCCCCCTACATCAGAAGCACAGAGATTGAAGAGCTTATGGAAGAAGTGCGGGATCACGATCCAAGACTTGCACTGGATGGCCATGAAGATGGTCTGTATTTTTACAGAAAAATCGTATCGGAGGGAAGGGTTTTCCTGAAGGAAAATGGCTGGATGCTGTTTGAAATTGGATATGATCAGGGCGAAGCTGTGAAGAGTCTGATGCGGGAAAATGGCTTTTTTGATGTACAGATTGTTAAAGACCTGACGGGACTTGACAGAGTTGTGTTGGGCAGACGATAGTTTTATATTATAAGTAAAGAGAAGAACATAACAGGAGGAAAACCATGTTTGACAAGTTGGACGATTTGCTCATACGTTTCGAGGAAGTTCTGAATGAGCTGGGGGAGCCAGATGTAACATCTAATCCAGATCGTTTCCAGAAGCTTATGAAGGAACAGAGCGACCTGCAGCCAATTGTGGATACCTATAAGGAATATAAGAAAAATAAAGAAACAATTCAGGACAGCCTTTCCATGCTGGAAGAGGAGAAAGATGAGGATATGAGAGAAATGCTCAAAGAAGAGCTTTCCGATGCCAAGAAGCGTGTGGAAGAGCTGGAGCATGAACTGAAAATTCTTCTTCTGCCTAAGGACCCTAACGATAATAAGAACGTTATCGTGGAAATCCGTGCCGGTGCCGGTGGAGATGAGGCTGCTCTTTTTGCAGCTGAGATTTACAGAATGTATGTAAAATATGCAGAATCCAGGCGCTGGAAAACAGAGATGATGAGCTTAAACGAGAATGGAATCGGCGGATTCAAAGAGGTTACCTTTATGATAAACGGTGCCGGAGCTTATTCCAGACTGAAATATGAGAGTGGCGTACATCGAGTACAGAGGGTTCCGGAGACGGAATCCGGTGGAAGAATCCATACTTCCACCTGTACGGTTGCAATTATGCCGGAAGCTGAGGAGATTGATTTCCATCTGGATCTGAACGACTGTAAATTCGACGTATTCCGTGCTTCCGGAAATGGCGGACAGTGCGTCAATACTACAGACTCCGCAGTACGACTGACCCATATTCCTACAGGAATCGTAATTTCCTGTCAGGATGAGAAGTCCCAGTTGAAGAATAAGGATAAGGCGTTAAAGGTTCTTCGCTCACGTCTGTACGAGATGGAGCTGGCCAAGCAGCATGATGCAGAGGCAGAGGCGCGAAGAAGCCAGATTGGTACAGGTGATCGTTCTGAGAAAATCAGAACATACAATTTTCCACAGGGACGTGTAACAGATCACCGTATCAAACTTACACTTCACAGACTGGATAACATTCTGAATGGAGATCTGGATGAAATCATCGACAGCCTGATCGCAGCAGACCAGGCAGCGAAATTGAGCAATCTGCAGGAACAGTAAACTTAGAGCCTTTTTCAAACACGCTCTAAAACAACAATCATATGAAAAATGGGAGGGTATTACCTATGAAAAAAACAGCTCTTGTAATTATGGCAGCCGGAGTTGGAAGCAGATTTGGAAATGGAATCAAGCAGCTTGCACCAGTTGGACCAAATGGTGAGATCATTATGGATTATTCCATCAGAGACGCATTGGAGGCTGGCTTCAATAAAATTGTATTTATTATCCGTAAGGATCTGGAAGAAGAATTTAAAAGCACCATTGGTGCAAGAGTAGAGAAGATCGCAGAAGTTGCGTATGCATATCAGGAAATGGAGAAGCTTCCGGAAGGCTTTGTGAAACCGGCAGACAGAACCAAACCATGGGGAACCGGCCATGCTGTTATCTGCGCAAGAGAGTTCCTTACAGAGCCATTTGCAGTTATCAATGCAGATGACTACTATGGAAAGGAAGCATACGTAAAAGTACATGATTATCTGGTTCGGGAGCAGCCAGCAGATGATGTTCTGCATATTTGTATGGCAGGCTTCCGTCTTGGAAACACCTTAAGCGATAATGGAAGTGTTACAAGAGGACTTTGCCACATTACAGACGGCAAGCTTACAGGGGTTACCGAGACACACAACATTTTTAAAACAGCAGATGGCGCTGAGAGCCGCGAAGATGGACAGCCGGCAGAGAAGCTTGATTTAAATGAGCTTGTTTCCATGAACATGTGGGGACTGACTCCTGCGTTTATGGATACTTTATACGATGGATTTGTAGAGTTTCTTCAGAATGTAAAAGCTGGTGATATCAAGGCAGAGTATCTTCTTCCGGTTATGATCGATGCATTGATCCAGAAGGGAACTGCCCAGGTAGATGTGCTTGAGACAAAGGATACCTGGTTTGGTGTAACTTATCAAGAAGATAAAGAGGTTGTGATCAAAGCCTTTAAAGAGCTTACCGAGGCTGGCGTATATCCAAACGGACTTTACAAATAAGATTATCAGATAATGTATATTGTAATTGTTTGCAGTTTTGTCGTTACTGTTCACTGGTAACGTTCCGCGAGGTGTTTTTTGTGAACAAAGTTCACAGAAAACCCGAGAAGTGCGGCGCGAAATCATGCGAATGCATGATTTCTGTGCATCGCGAAGCGCGTTACTGTGAACGGAGTGAACAGTAACGTTTTGCCTGAAAATATGGAAAAGAATGTATGATTCCTATATGCTTTCAGGTGTAATAAGCAAGGAGGATAATTAGATATGGGAAAATATTTTGGAACAGACGGATTTCGTGGAGAGGCAAATGTTCAGCTGACAGTTGATAATGCGTTTAAAGTAGGACGTTATGTAGGTTGGTATTATGGACGTGACCATAAGGCGAAGATCGTAATCGGAAAAGATACCAGACGAAGCAGCTATATGTTTGAGTATGCCCTTGTTGCAGGACTTACCGCTTCCGGAGCAGATGCTTATCTTCTGCATGTAACCACTACTCCAAGTGTATCCTTTGCGGTTCGTACAGAGGATTTTGACTGCGGTATTATGATTTCCGCAAGCCATAACCCATTCTATGATAATGGAATCAAGCTTCTGAATGGAAACGGACAGAAGATTGAGGCTGAGATCGAGGAGCGTATTGAGGCCTACATTGATGGCGAAATCGAGGAGCTTCCTCTTGCACGCAAAGAAGACATTGGACGTACTGTTGATTTTGCTTCCGGACGAAACCGCTATATCGGATATCTGATCTCCATTCCAAGCCGTGATTTCAAAAATGTAAAAGTCGGACTTGACTGTGCCAACGGAAGCTCATCCGCAATTGCAAAAAGTGTTTTCGAGGCACTTCAGGCGAAAACTTATGTGATCAACAATCAGCCGGATGGAACTAACATCAATACAAACTGTGGATCCACCCATATCGAAGTCCTTCAGAAATATGTGATAGACAATGGCCTGGATATCGGATTTGCTTATGATGGAGATGCTGACCGTTGTATCGCAGTTGATCATCGTGGAAATATCATCGATGGTGACAAGATTATGTATGTCTGCGGTAAATATCTGAAAGAGCAGGGGAAACTGAATGGAAATACTGTTGTTACCACAGTGATGTCCAATATGGGACTTTACAAAGCTCTGGAGCGTGAAGGAATGCGTTATGAGCAGACTGCCGTTGGTGACAAATACGTTGCCGAGAATATGATGGCAAATAACTACAGCATTGGTGGAGAACAGTCCGGACATATTATTTTCAGCCGTTATGCAGCTACAGGTGATGGTATCCTTACTTCTCTTATGGTCATGGAAGCATGCGTAGATAAGAAGTCTACCTTATGTGATCTTGCCAAAGAGATGAAGGTTTATCCTCAGGTTCTTCGAAATGTACGTGTAGCAGATAAGAAGACTGCGCGTGAGAACCCGAAGGTGGTTGAAGCAGTCGAAGCAGCAGGAAAGGCACTTGGCGATTCCGGACGTATTCTGGTCCGCGAGAGTGGTACAGAGCCGCTGATCCGTGTTATGGTGGAGGCCGAGACAGATGAGCTCTGCCATCAGTATGTAGACAGTGTTGTGGAAGTAATGGAAGCCGAAGGACTGATTGTTGGTTGAGAATGAAAATCAGAAAAACAGCATTAATTTTGGCAGCGGTCATGGGGCTTTCCCTTCTGGCTGGCTGTGATAATGAAAAACAGCAGATTTTTAAGGAAGCAGAGAAAGATCTGGAGCAGGGCAGCTATGAGTATGCGCTGGATGAATTTACTACTTCTGTGAATAATGGTGTGAAGCCTGCAGTGTCTTACCGCGGGATTGGAATCTGTCAGCTGCGTCTGGGAAATTATGATGATGCCATTACTGCCTTTACCAGTGCTCTTGGCGAGGAGAAGGTAAACAAAAGTATGGCCCGGGACCTGTATCTGTATCGCGCTACAGCACGTTTGCAGGCTGGGTATCTGGATGATGCCATGGCAGACTGTCAGGTGCTTGCTCAGAATTATGAGATGGATGCAGATGCCTGGTTCCTTACTGGAAAGGTTGCCCTGGAAATGGATGTCTATGATGAAGCTTCCTCTGATTTTGAGCAGGCGTATGGGGAAGATTCCAGCTATGACCGGGCCATCCAGATCTACGAGACGTATCTGGATAAGGACATGGAAGCGGATGGAACCAGGTATCTGGAGGCTGTCTTGTCCACAGAGGCAAAGGGAGCAGAGGATCTTTGCAGCCGGGGAAGAATCTATTACTATATGGGAGATTATACCAATGCCCGGAAAGAGCTGACAGATGCTTCCAATCAGGGAAGTACAGAGGCACTTCTGGTCCTTGGAATGGTCTATGGCGCCCAGTCAGATTACGCAAATGCCCGGGCAATGTACCAGCAGTATATCAATCAGAAGCTGGATGATACGTCCGGGAATCAGACACAGACTGCCGCACAGGGATACAATGGACTGGCAGTGTGTGATATGGCAGAAGGAAACTATGATTCTGCTCTGGAAAATATCAGCAGCGGAATTACCATTGCTTCCGATGATGAAATGCAGAGCTTGTTATTTAATGAAATTGTAGCTTATGAGAAGAAACTGGATTTTTCTACCGCACAGGAGAAAGCTGTATCTTATGTCGGAATGTATCCGGAGGATGAAGAAGCTGCGAAAGAGCTTGATTTCCTGAAATCCAGGACTGGAAGTAATGAATAGGAAACAGAGTAGGCTCCTGAAGTTATTTTTATAATTATAAAAAGGATTTGAAATCTGAGGCAATATTGAATGCCGGATTTCAAATCCTTTTTTGGTAATACTCTCAGACTTTTTTTACATAAAGGCGGTTGCCCCGGTACATAGGGCGGCCGTTCACGCCACTGAGATCGTAGGACATTGCAAAGTAGGAATCCACGCTGCTTACAAGCGCCCAGTCAGGATCATAGACCTTTCCACCAATTTCAGCCCAGCCGTGACCGCCGGAGCAGATTACATAAACTTTTTTCATTCCTACAGCGTTTGCAAGGTAGGCGAAAGCTGCTGCATAGGAAACACAGTCACCTCGTCCGCCGCGGAAAAACATATCTTCGGCGAAATCCTTTTCCCAGTCCTGTGTATTTCTGAATTCACGCCAGCAATAGTAGGTGTACTGCTTCTTGACGTAATCAAAGCTGGCACGGAGGCGCTGCATTTTGTTCATTCCTGGTCTGCTGATCTTTTCTACGATCTTGTTCGCTTCTGTCATTAGTTTCAGCTTGCGCAGGTTAGAACCGGATTTGCTGGCACGTCCGGAAGCATCAAGAGCGATACCATTTATAGTGGTGGAGGTCAGCATGTATGCGCCGGTGGTTCCTGTGCTGATACGGAAAAAGTAGTAATCATTTTTGATTTTTTTCCAGCCGTAACGCTGAATTCCATTTTTGTCAAAAAAGTAATAGCGGGATCCGATTTTGACCTTGCCTTTGATTTTCTTGCCGCGGGCATTGTAATAGTAGTGGCGGCCTTTGCTGGTCTTCCAGGTACCAGAAGAGGAATTGGAAGCCTGTCCCTTACCGGAATGGGTCTTCTTATTGGTGACAGTGGAAGAAGATTTCGCAGTTTGGGAAACTGATGTCCGGGCAGCTGCCTGGGTGGGAAGAGTACCTGTCAGGAGCGTACAGGACAGGCAAAGGCATGCTGCAAAAGTTTTGAGATTTTTCTTTTTCATAGGTTCCTCCTTTTTTTGCCATTTACTATTATTATATACTATATGAGATCTGAACTGTAGTTGTTGTTTTCAGATCTGAAATATGTTACTGTTCACTCCGTTCACAGTAACGCGCTTCGCGATGCACAGAAATCATGCAAAGCATGATTTCGCGCCGCAATTCTCGGGTTTTCTGTGAACTTTGTTCACAAAAAACGCCTCGCGGAACGTTACCAGTGAACAGTAACTGAAATATACCTCTCCCAAAAGGAATGGGTTTGTGTTATACTCTAACAGATGATTTTCAGATAGAAAAGTAACTGAAAGTTAGTTTATGGATGATCCGGAAGGAGGATTTATGGAATATATTGAAGAAATACAGGAGCAGGTGATTCTGGTTGGCGTTCAGCTGGATGAGAACGACAATGTGAAAGAATCCCTGGATGAACTGGAGGAGCTTGCAGATACTGCCGGAGCTCAGACAGTGGGAAAAATTATCCAGAACCGTGAGACTGTACATCCTGGAACTTATATTGGAAAAGGAAAGATCGAGGAGGTACGTGCTCTTATGCTGGCCACGGATGCTACAGGAATCATCTGTGACGATGAACTTTCCCCGGCACAGATGAACAATCTGGAGCATGAGCTGGAATGTAAGGTAATGGACAGAACTCTTCTGATCCTTGACATTTTTGCAAAACATGCCACCACAAGTGAGGGTAAGATCCAGGTAGAGCTGGCCCAGCTCCGTTACAGAGCATCCAGACTGGTAGGACTAGGTGCATCCTTGTCCAGACTTGGAGGAGGAATTGGAACCAGAGGACCTGGAGAGAAAAAGCTGGAGAGCGACCGACGTCTGATCCGAAAGAGAATCACAGCGCTCAAAGAAGAGCTTTCCCAGGTGGAGAAGCACAGAGAGCTGCTCCGTACCGGACGTACCCGGGGAAAGATGAAGACTGTTGCTATTGTAGGTTATACCAATGCAGGTAAATCTACATTGTTAAATACCCTTACTGGAGCCGGAGTGCTTTCAGAGGATAAGCTGTTTGCCACATTGGATCCTACAACCAGAGCATTGACATTAGATGACGGACAGCAGATCCTGCTTACAGATACTGTTGGATTTATCCGTAAACTGCCGCATAATCTGGTTGAAGCTTTTAAGAGTACCCTGGAGGAAGCGAAATATGCAGATTATATTATTCATGTGGTAGACTGTTCGAATCCTCAGGCGGTACAGCAGATGGAGGTTGTTTATGATACCCTGCAGGAGCTTGGTGTCCAGGGCAAAAAGACGATTACTTTATTTAACAAGGTCGACGTGGGTGCAGCAATCCGCATGCGCGACAGTATGGCAGACCATACTCTTAAGGTTTCGGCCAAAACAGGGGAAGGTCTGGAGGATTTAAAGCAGCTTCTGGGGAAAATCCTTTCTGAAGAGCAGATTTATGTGGAAAAAATTTTTTCCTATCAGGAGGCTGGCAAGATCCAGCTGATCCGGGAATATGGGCAGCTGCTTTCGGAGGAGTACACAGATACTGGAATTCTGGTGAAAGCCAGAGTGCCGCAGGAAATTCATGGGAAGCTTATGTGACGCAGCCAGACCTGTGGAATTGGCAAAAAGTATGGGTTTATAAAGTTATCACATTTGAGGATAATAAGTAAATATAATGATATGAGTGTCAAAAGGTCTTTTGACACTCATTTGATACCCAGATTGCTACGCAGCTACGCTGCTCCCGCAATCCTCCAAATATTCGAAATCCGCTGATTTACTGCGTAAATCGCTACTTTCTCATATTTGGCGTGTCCCAAGTTCAAAAGCCTTATCGTGCAAGCACGAACAGCTTTTTGACCTTTTGACACTGGTATCATATAATGTTATCGCTTAAAAGTAATTTCTGTGAGGCGCATTGCTATACAGAAAGTGAAGAACGATAGGTAAGAAGACTAAAATTTGTAAAAAACAGGAGAGAATATCATGGGAAAATACACAGATTACATTATGAAAACAGCACAGGATCTGCTTTCAGTGCCAAGTCCAAGTGGTTTTACCCACATGGCAGCAGATTTTGTAAAAAGAGAATTTGAAAAGCTGGGCTATGAGCCGCAGATCACCCAGAAGGGGGCTGTGCTTGTAAAGCTTGGAGGAAAAGACGATGAGAATGCAGTGGTTCTGGCAGCTCACATGGATACTCTTGGCGGAATGGTCTGCCAGATCATGGACAACGGACATCTGAAACTGACTAATATCGGCGGTATGAATCCAAACAATGCAGAGGCTGAGAATTGTAAGGTTTATACAAAGTCCGGCAAAGTATATGATGCAACTTTCCAGCTGGAGAATGCGTCTGTTCATGTAAACGGCGAGTATAGCGATACCAAACGTACTTATGAGACGATGGAGGCCATTCTTGATGAGCCGGTGAAGAATAAAGAGGATGTGAAAAAACTTGGAATCATGACAGGCGATTTTGTCTGCTTTGATCCAAGGACAGTTGTGACTGAGAGCGGATACATCAAGAGCCGTTTCCTTGATGATAAATTCAGCACTGCCATTCTTCTCGGCTATGCTAAATATCTGAAAGAGAAAGAAATTCAGACAGAGCGTACCATTTATGTACTGATCACTTCTTATGAGGAAGTGGGACATGGTGGATGTGCCGCTATCCCAGATGGAGTGACAGAGATGATCTCCGTAGATATGGGATGTGTTGGAAAAGGCCTGGAATGTGATGAAACCATGGTTTCAATCTGCGCTAAGGACAGTATGGGACCATATGATTACCAGGTGGTTTCCGGTCTGATCAAGGCTGCACAGGAGAATGACATTGCGTTTGCTGTGGATGTGTATCCTCATTATGGCTCTGATGTGGATGCGGCACTGAAAGCAGGCTATGATATGAAGCATGGTCTGATCGGACCGGGAGTTTACGCATCTCATGGATACGAGCGGTCACACAGGGATGGAGCGAAGAATACACTGAAATTACTGAAGGCATATTTAGGATAAAAGTCCTGCGCGGTAGCGCTAAAGGCGCGGAACAATCGACTTTCATTTGGGGTGATGTCTGCGCAGGCAGACATGTCCGTTTAGAAGAAAAACTTGATTAAAAATGTATAAAATCTTAATAATAGAAGATGACGAAATTATTGTACAGATAGTAAAGCGACATTTGGAATCCTGGGGATATGAGGTCTTTCAGATCGAAGATTTCACTCATGTGATTCAGGAGTTTGTGCAAAAAGATCCACAGCTGGTGCTGCTGGATTTGAAACTGCCGTTTTTTAACGGTTTTCATTGGTGTGAGGAAATCCGCAAAATTTCACAGGTACCAGTGATGTTTCTGTCTTCAGCGGCTGACAATATGAATATGGTAATGGCCATGAGCCGGGGTGCAGATGATTTTATCGCGAAACCTTTTGATCTGGATGTGTTAACTGCGAAGGTGCAGGCTGTGCTTCGCAGAACCTATGCCTTTGGTCAGAACAACAGTCTTCTGGAAAGGGGCGGCGTAGTGCTGAATCCTGGAAATGGGACGATTTCAGTGGATGGAAAGCTTGCAGACCTGACGAAAAACGAATTGAAGATATTGCAGATACTATTTGAACATCAGGGGCATGTTGTATCCAGAGAGTCGATTATGACAAAACTGTGGGAGAGCGACAGCTTTGTGGATGACAATACTTTGACAGTAAACATCACAAGAATCCGTCGGAAGCTGGAAGGTCTGGGTGTAGAGAACTTCATTATCACCAAAAAAGGCCTGGGGTACATGGTATGATTAAATATCTGAAAACCAGATGGAAAACAGGTGTTTTGGCTTTACTTATGGTAGCGGTAACGGCTGGAATCCTTTTTCTGTATGATATTCCGCTGGAGCCTGTAGGTTATGTGGCGGTTTTTGAAATGCTGCTGACAGGCCTGGGGCTTATGTGGGATTACCATAAATACCGGAAAAAGCAGGAAAGTCTGCTTTACATAAGAGACTGCGGCAATTTTTCAGAAGAATATCTGGAGGCTCCGGAGAATGAAAATGAGGCTATTTACCGGGAAATCTGCCGTAGTCTGGATGAGAAGAGAATAGAGGCTGAAAATCAGAGAAGTGCTTTTGGTACAGAATTGACAGACTTTTATACGCTGTGGGTTCACCAGATCAAAACACCTATTGCTGCAGCAAGACTGCTTCTTCAGGAAGAGAAGCCCAGACCTCAGGAGATTCAGAATGAGCTTTTTAAGGTGGAGCAGTACGTGGAGATGGTGCTGGGGTATCTTCGAACGGAGGATATGGCTTCAGACATCCGATTTGAGGAAATGGATATGGATTCTCTGATTCGTGAGCAGATTCACAAATTTGCCAGAATATTTATTGGGAAAAAGCTTTCTCTGGAGTATCAAGAGGTATCGGAAACGGTGCTTACAGATGAAAAATGGCTTGGCTTTGTGTTGGGACAAATTTTATCAAATGCACTGAAATACACAAAAAAAGGAAAAATATCCATCTATATGAGCAAATCCAGGCCGCATACGCTGGTGATCGAAGATACTGGAATTGGAATCCGTGCCGAAGATTTGCCCCGGGTTTTTGAAAAGGGGTTTACTGGCTATAATGGACGTGAAGAGAACAGGTCTACTGGAATTGGGCTTTATCTTTGCGGAAAGATTATGAAAAGGCTGGATCACGGAATCAGGATAGAGTCGGAGCTTGGAAAAGGGACGAAGGTATTTCTTGAACTGGAAAGGAAGAAGATGGATCTATATTAGAGCGTGTTCGGAAAAAACAATCTCGCAGTCTGCATGCCCCACTTTTCGGTGTATTTTGCAGATTGCAAGATTAATTTTTTACATGCTTTAGATGGTGGGGACAAGGAGAGAGTATGAAAGCGATAAAGAAGGTTTTAAACAATATTTTTATTGATGGTTTAAGCGGAATGGCTTTGGGGTTGTTTTCTACTTTGATCATCGGAACTATTTTGAAACAGATTGGTGATTTGATGGGCGGTACATATGGCACTTATTTAAGTGCATTTGCAGTGGTTGCCCAGAGGCTTACAGGTGCCGGAATCGGCATCGGTGTTGCGTATAAATTCCGGGAATCTACTTATGTGCTGTTGTCGGCTGCGGCAGCAGGAATGATTGGGGCTTATGCATCAAACCTTATTGCAGGAACCCTGTTGTCTGATACAGGGGCATTAGTGTTATCCGGTCCTGGCGAGCCTCTTGGAGCGTTTGTGGCTGCATATGTGGGAATTACGATTGGGAGGCTGGTTGCCGGAAAAACAAAACTGGATCTTCTTATTACACCAGCAATCACCATCCTTTCCGGTGGTGCTGTAGGGATACTGGTAGGACCGGGAGTATCAAGCTTCATGACATGGCTTGGCAACCTGGTAAACTGGGGAACTGAGCAGCAGCCAATCCTAATGGGAATTGTGGTTTCTGTCATCATGGGAATGGTACTGACTTTGCCAATTAGCTCTGCAGCTCTTGGAATTATTCTGGGGCTGAATGGCGTGGCAGCGGGTGCGGCAACGATCGGATGCTGCTGTCAGATGATTGGATTTGCAGTGACAAGTTTTAAGGATAATGGTGTGGGCGGTCTTTTTGCCCAGGGAATCGGAACCTCCATGCTGCAGATCCCTAATATTATGAAGCGTCCGCTGATCTGGCTGCCTCCTACACTGGCATCTACTATTTTAGGCCCAATTGCCATTATCGGGCCTTTCCATATGACAAACAATGCAACTGGTTCCGGAATGGGAACCTCTGGTCTGGTTGGACAGATCATGACTTACCAGACTATGGTGGCAACAGAATCACCGGTGCTGGTAAGTCTGAAAATTGTATTGTTCCACTTCCTACTTCCGGGACTGTTATCCTATGTGATTTACCGCGGAATGCGAAATATGGGATATATTAAAGACGGACAGATGAAGCTGAATGTGTAAGGAATATAAAATAAATATTGACATCTAATGAATGTTAGAATATACTAACAACATAAAGGAGCTTATAGGTAATCTGAAAGGAGTATCATATGGGAACAGTAGTTGTAGGTGCTATCGTAGTCGTAATAGCAGGTCTGGCAGTGAGAAGCATTGTGAAGGATAAAAAAAGCGGAAAAGGCTGCAATGGTAATTGTGGAAGCTGCGGCGGACACTGCCACTAAGATGTGAATGAGGCACTGGTATTTTACATAGCTGGTAAATAAGAAGATGAGGAAACTGCTGTATTGGAGAAATCTGATATGGCAGTTTTTTTATTGATAAAAAACAGAATGTGACAAACCCGCGAAAGAATTGCGCACACATTTTGGCACAGATTGTAAATGGGTATAAACTGTTATAAAATCAAAAATGTATATATATATTGTATTCTGTAATGTCCATATCATGAAGGGAGTGTTGAAAATGAAAAAGTCACTAAAAAAAATAATAATGGTTGTTCTGACATTTGCTATGATGTTTGCAATGACCGTGCCTGCTTACGCAAAAGAGGCATTTAAAATTCCTGTCAAGGAAAATGCAACTATTTATTCTTCTAAAACTATGGAAAATCGCAGATGCTACAATCCGGATGAACGTATTGCCTACATTGGAAAAAGAAAAGTTGCTGTGAGATCCAGTAATACTAAAGTTGCAACTGTAAAGATAAAGGATAATGCTATTTGGGCTACGCCCAAAAAGGCTGGTACAACAACCATTACTGTGAAAACCGGACAGGAAACTTACAAATGTACATTTACCGTGTATAAATATGTAAATCCTGTTTCTTCTGCAAAGGTGGGAAAGCTCACAATTAAAGGAACTGCCTTTAAAAAGAATGCAATTTATAATCTGCGTTATTCCAAATATAAAAATAAGAGTATCGCATTTAAATTTAATCTGAAAAAAGGTTGGAAACTCAGAGGGGGAATATCGTATGCAAGAAGTAACTGGGGTGTAGCGAAGATGTCACCAAATGGCAGCAAAATAAAAGTTGCAGGAGGATCTGGATTTCTTGCTGTTGCATTGGCTGAAAATATCAAGACGGGGCAGAGAGAAAGAATACACATATATTTCAAATAAATTGATAACTTTCAACGTATGGCACTGAACTGCTATATAATTTGTGTGGAGATATAATTTGAAAAGCGTTTTCCGAAATCAAAATATGAAAATCGGAAAACGCTTTTTGTTTAATCTGGTATCTTAATAAAAACAACGAAAAACCACAAAAACAAACCAAAAACACCAACTAAAACAACAAAACTAGTGTTGAATTATGTTGACATCGCATAGTGAATGACGTATAATGAGCATAGAAAACTATGTCATGGAACAACGGACATTTATGTTGCCGACAGAGAGAATATTGTGTTTTGGAGATACAGAATATTATTTCATATGCCGGGACATCCATGAGAAAGGAGAACCATGGAAAAATACAATTCAAGTGAGATTCCCAAATCTTCCAGAATTACCCGTCTGGTAGATCATCTCTATGCCAAGATGCCGGAAATCGAATCTTACAGAGCGAAGCTGATCACAGAGTCCTATAAGGAGACCGAAGACCAGCCGATCATTACCAGAAGAGCGAAAGCTTTTGCCCACATTTTACATAATATTCCGATCATCATCCGTGATGAGGAACTGATCGTGGGAAGTAACTCCATTGCACCAAGAGGATGTCAGACATTCCCGGAATTCTCATTCCAGTGGCTGGAAGACGAGCTGGATACGGTTGCTACCAGAACTGCCGATCCGTTCTATATCTCAGAGCAGGCCAAGGCAGACCTTCGGGAAGCTCATAAATACTGGAAGGGCAAAACCACCAGTGAGCTGGCAACTGCTTACATGGCACCGGAAGCAATTCGCGCGATCGACCATAATATCTTCACCCCGGGTAACTATTTCTATAATGGTGTAGGACATGTTACCGTAAAATACTGGGAAGTTCTTGAAATCGGATACGAAGGCATTATGGCGAAAGCACAGGCTGAGCTGGATAAATGCAATGTGGGGGATGGAGATTACGCAGAGCGTTCCCGTTTCCTGGAAGCAGTTATCATGAGCTGCCAGGCAGTGATTGATTATGCAGACAGATATGCAAAGCTTGCCCTTGAAATGGCAGAGAAATGTACAGATCCACAGCGTAAAGCAGAGCTTCTTGTGATTGCATCCAATTGCAGCAAGGTTCCGGCGAAGGGAGCTACCAATTTCTGGGAGGCGTGTCAGTCCTTCTGGTTTGTGCAGCAGCTTCTCCAGATGGAGTCTAGCGGACATTCCATTTCCCCAGGACGTTTCGACCAGTATATGTATCCTTATTATAAGAAGGATATTGAGAGCGGCGCGATTACCAGAACAGCAGCCCAGGAGCTTCTTGATTGCATCTGGGTAAAATTAAATGACCTGAATAAAGTCCGTGATGCTGCTTCCGCAGAAGGATTCGCAGGCTACAGTCTGTTCCAGAACCTGATCGTAGGAGGTCAGGATAAAGATGGCAATGATGTGACCAATGACCTTTCCTTTATGTGTATTGAGGCATCCATGCATGTACATCTTCCGGCTCCGTCCCTTTCCATCCGTGTATGGAATGGTTCTCCTCATGACCTTCTGATCAAGGCAGCAGAGCTTACCAGAACGGGTATCGGACTTCCGGCTTATTATAACGACGAGGTAATCATCCCGGCACTGCAGAACAGAGGACTTTCCCTTGCAGATGCCCGTGAGTATAATATCATCGGTTGCGTAGAGCCACAGAAAGCAGGTAAGACAGAGGGATGGCATGATGCAGCATTCTTTAATATGTGCCGTCCGCTGGAACTTGTATTTGGCAATGGTATGGATCAGGGTGAGATGGTTGGTATTCCTACCGGCGATGTTACCCGGATGGAAACCTTCGATGAGTTTTACGATGCTTACAAGAAACAGATGGAATACTGCATCTCCCTTCTTGTAAATGCAGATAATGCCATCGACGTAGCACATGCAAAGCGTTGCCCGCTTCCATTCCTTTCCAGTATGATCGATGACTGTATCGCCCGTGGAAAGACTGTACAGGAAGGCGGCGCAGTTTATAACTTTACCGGTCCCCAGGGATTTGGTATTGCAAACATGGCAGATTCCCTCTATGCGATTCGCCAGCTGGTTTACCAGGAGAAGAAGTTTACAATGGAGGAGCTGAAAGAAGCTCTTGCATGGAACTATGGTAAAGGCCTGGATGAGCAGTCTGTGAAAGAGATCACAACCGGCATACTAAGAGAGATGACCGAGAGCGGTGCCAAGGTTGATGCGGATACAGCAGCTGCAGTTTTGAAATCTGTTATGAATGCCCAGATGGCACCTGAGAAGATGGCAAGATATCAGGAAATCCACGATATGATCGCAGAAGTTCCGAAATTCGGAAATGACATTCCGGAGGTTGACTACTTCGCAAGAGACGTAGCTTACACATACACAAGACCGTTACAGAATTTTAAGAACCCAAGAGGCGGACAGTACCAGGCAGGACTTTATCCGGTATCTGCAAACGTACCCCTTGGCGGACAGACTGGTGCTACACCAGATGGAAGATATGCACATACTCCGGTTGCAGATGGTGTTTCCCCATCCGCAGGTAAGGATGTGAACGGACCTACTGCAGCAGCAAGCTCTGTTGCGAAACTGGATCACTTTATCGTATCCAATGGTACTTTGTTCAATCAGAAATTCCATCCGTCAGCACTTTCCGGACGTGAGGGCCTTGAGAAGTTTGTTGCACTGATTCGTTCCTATTTCGATCAGAAGGGAATGCATATGCAGTTCAATGTTGTAAGCAGAGAGACCCTGCTCGATGCACAGGCACATCCGGAGAACTATAAGCATCTGGTTGTACGTGTGGCTGGTTACAGTGCACTGTTTACCACACTTTCCAAATCTCTGCAGGATGACATTATCAGAAGAACTGAGCAGGGATTCTAAAACGAAAGTCAGCAGACTCTTATGCAGGAGAGTTATAATTGCCCCATAGCTCACTTCTTAGCGAGATGATAAGTGTGGCTGTGAATGGAAACTTTCTGCGAAAAATATAAATGGAATTGCTGGTGGCTTCGTTAAGAGAAGTCTGCTGACACTTCCGTATAATGGAGATATCTATGGAATATTTAGACACTACAGGGCGTATTTTCGACGTCCAGCGTTATTCCATCCATGACGGTCCTGGAATCCGTACCATTGTGTTTTTGAAAGGCTGTGTGCTCAGATGCCAGTGGTGCTGCAATCCGGAATCCCAGGAATATAAGATCCAGACAATGAAAACTCCAGACGGCGTGAAGACCATGGGACGAGACGTAACGGTCTGCGAGATGATCGAACTGGTAGAGAAGGATCGTCCATATTACTACCGCTCCGGCGGTGGAATGACACTTTCCGGTGGTGAATGTCTTTGCCAGCCGGAATTTGCCCGTGACCTTCTTCGCGCAGCGAAAGAGCGTGGAATTAATACAGCTATCGAGAGTATGGCTTGTGTTCCCTGGAAAAATATAGAGATGGTACTGCCTTATCTGGATACTTACCTGATGGATATCAAGCATACCAATCAGGAGAAGCATAAGCAGTTTACAGGCAAGCCCAATGGACTGGCTCTGGAGAACGCCAGAAAGGTAGCTCTTTCTGGCCAGACCAATCTGGTGATTCGTGTACCTGTCGTTCCAACGTTCAATGACAGTGTGGAGGAAATCAAGTCTATTGCTTCCTTTGCATCTACATTGCCAGGTGTGAAGAAGATTCACCTTCTTCCTTATCACCGTCTGGGACAGGATAAGTACGACTGGCTTGGAAGAGAATACAAGCTGCCGGAGATACTTCCTCCAGAACCAGAGCATATGGAACTTTTGAAAAAAGCAGTACATTCTGTCTGTGATCTGGATTGCCAGATAGGTGGATGAAATAATATTTTATGTGAAAATTTTGAAGAAAGACATTGTGTGGAGAAATCTGTACAGTGTCTTTTTTTGCGCGCATTTCTTATTTAATGTGTTGGGAGGGTGAAAAGTTCTTCAGGAGGGACACATTTGAACAACTTTTAACACACTAAAAGAAAGCCTTTTTCATACATGCTTCAGGAAAAAAAATTGGAAAAAGATTTGCTTAAATTATAATTTTTTTGTATGATAGGTGGTATAATAAATACTTGATGAATTTATATCAACTATTTAAAAAAGCGGAGAAAGAAAACTTTATAAAGACAGTTAGATTGATTGCGGTAAAATCTGGCTGGTGCAAAATACTACAGCATAAGGAGAAAAAGAATGAGAGGACTATACTCATCAAAGACAAAAATCAGACACCAGATTTTTACTGAGATTGCTCGTCTTGCCTATGAGGGCGACATTGAGAAAGAGATGGATGATCTTCCGTACAAAATTCTTCCAGGAGAGATTGCAACATATCGTGACAGTATTTTTCTGGAAAGAGCTATCGTAGGAGAGAGACTGCGTGTGGCAATGGGACTGCCTCTTCGAAACATTTCCGAGCATGCGCCAATTTCCAAGGGCGTAGAAGCCAGCTTGATCGAAGAGAAATATTATGAGCCGCCCCTTATCAATATTATTAAATTCGCCTGCAACTCCTGTCCGGAGAAGCGTGTGATCGTCACAGAGGGCTGCCAGGGCTGTCTGGAACATCCTTGTCAGGAGGTCTGTCCCAAGCAGGCCATCCACATGGAAAACGGGCGGTCTGTGATCGATCAGGAGAAATGCATCAAATGTGGAAAGTGTCTGGAATCCTGTCCATATAATGCCATTATCAAGCAGGAGCGTCCGTGTGCCAAGGCCTGTGGAATGAATGCCATCCATTCAGACGAGTATGGAAGAGCAGAGATCGACTATGATAAGTGTGTTTCCTGTGGAATGTGCCTGGTAAGCTGTCCGTTCAGTGCCATTGTAGATAAGGGACAGATTTATCAGACCATTATGGCATTAAAAAGTGATACACCAGTTTATGCCATTGTAGCGCCGGCTGTGGCAGGTCAGTTTGAACCGGAATTGAAGAATACCCAGCTTCGGGGAGCTTTTAAAGCGCTTGGATTTACGGATATTAAGGAAGTGGCTGTGGGTGCAGATCTTTGTACCATTGAGGAGGCTAAGGACTTCATGAAGGAAGTGCCAGAGAAAATTCCGTTTATGGGAACCTCCTGTTGCCCGGCATGGTCGGTTATGGCAAAAAAGACGGTTCCACAGCTTGCCAACTGCATTTCCATGGCGCTTACTCCCATGGTACTGACTGCCAGACTTCTGAAGCAGGAAGAGCCAGACTGCAAGATCGTGTTTGTAGGACCATGTGCAGCCAAGAAGCTGGAGGCAAGCCGTAAGTCGGTTCGAAGCTATGTGGACTTCGTTCTCACCTTTGAAGAGGTGAAAGGCATGTTTGATGCTAAGGATGTTGATTTCGCCAGCCTTCCGGAGGAAGAGCCTCTTACCCAGGCCAGTAGTGACGGTCGTGGCTTCGCTGTTAGCGGCGGTGTGGCAGCCGCAGTTGTGAAAGCTGTAAAGCGAATGGATCCGGATCGCGAGGTGAAGGTAGTCAGTGCTAACGGACTTCAGGAGTGTAAAAAGATGCTGATGGCAGCCAAAGCAGGGAAATACAACGGATATCTGCTGGAAGGCATGGCGTGTCCTGGCGGCTGCATAGCAGGTGCCGGAACGGTGCAGACTGTAAAGAAGGCGGGAGTGGCACTGGAGAAGATGAAGAAGGAAGCGTCTTTTGAAGAATGTATGGATACTTCATTTGGCGGGGAACTGGAGAAACTGGAAGAGCTGTAAAATTATTTAGCCGAGCTGCTTGAAAATAAAGAATACATGAGAAGGAGAAAAGCAAAAATGCGTGCATACGAACGTTTATTAAATTATGTGAAAGTATATACCACAAGCGAGGATGAGCAGGAGAACGTGCCGTCCACCAGCCGCCAGTTTGACCTGGGAAAACAGCTGGCAGAGGAACTGAAAAAGATAGGAGTTCAGGACGTGCGCATTGATGACAAGTGCTATGTTTATGGCGTGATCCCGGCTACAGAAGGCATGGAAGAGAGACCAGCCATCGGCTTTATCGCACATATGGACACAGCACCTGATTTTTCCGGAGAAAACGTAAATCCACAGATCATCCCGGAGTACGACGGCGGTGATGTAAAGTTGGGAGACAGTGAATATGCTCTTACCTTGAAAGATTTCCCACATCTGGCATCTTTAAAAGGAAGAACCCTGATCACCACCGACGGAAGCACCCTTCTTGGTGCAGATGACAAGGCTGGTGTGGCTGAGATCATGACTATGGCAGAGCAGGTGATCACAGAGAACATTCCTCATGGAAAAATCTGTATCGGCTTTACCCCGGATGAAGAAGTGGGCCGCGGCGCAGACTTCTTCGATGTAGAAGGCTTTGGAGCAGATTTTGCCTATACTGTAGATGGCGGTGCGGAGAATGAGATCGAGTATGAGAACTTCAATGCCGCAGGTGCGAAAGTAAAGATCAAAGGCTTTTCTGTACACCCGGGCAGCAGTAAGAACACCATGATCAATGCAGCCCTGGTTGCCATGGAGTTCAATAACATGCTTCCGGCAGGAGATACCCCAGCGAACACAGAAGAGTATGAGGGATTTTTCCATCTCTGTGAAATGAGCGGAGATGTGTCTTCTGCAAGCCTTGACTACATTATCCGTGACCACGACAGCGCCATGTTCGCCTGCCGCCAGGAGCTGATGAGACATATCGTCAAGCTTCTCAACGAGAAATACGGCGAAGGTACCGTAACCCTCACCATCAAAGAACAGTACCGCAACATGAAAGAGAAGATCGAGCCTTGCATGCACCTGATCGATAACGCCAAGAAAGCCGTCCAGCAGTCCGGGCTGAATCCTAAGACAGTTGCAATCCGCGGCGGCACAGATGGCGCAAGACTTTCCTTTATGGGACTGCCCTGTCCGAACCTTGGCACCGGCGGCTACGCCTTCCACGGTCCATGCGAGCACATTACAGTAGAAGGTATGGATTACGCGGTGGAGAATCTGAAGAATATTGTGAAGCTGTACGCCTGCTGATTCGGGTAGGAAAAAAGCATTGGTGAGATATATAATTTTTCAAACATGCTTTAGAAAAAAGCATCTGTCGAATTGTAACCGACAGGTGCTTTCTTCTTCTCAAAATTTAAACAAAATTTTACATGGCTAAGACAACAACATGCTTTTTCCCCCTTATAATTATCCTGAGAAAAAAGCTAAAAGGATAAAAAGGAGAACTGATCTACTTGAAGTACCAGGAAATTGTAAATAATAAGGAAATTAATGCATATCTGAAAAAGGGAGACGCCAATTTGGGGACAATGGGATTTACGGATCATTCCAAGGCACATTGTATACAGGTTTCCCACAGAGCCGGAAAAATACTGGAAAAACTGGGATATTCCAAACATGATGTGGAACTTGCCAAAATTGCAGGATATATGCACGACATTGGAAATGCCATCAACAGAACTCATCACGCAGAATACGGTGCCTTGCTTGCAAACGATCTTTTAAAAGAAACCAATATGCCAATGGAAGACCGGATTACCATTGTATCTGCCATTGGAAATCATGATGAATCTACAGGAAACCCTGAAGACGTTGTTTCAGCAGCTCTGATTATTGCAGATAAAACAGATGTAAGAAGAAGCCGAGTGCGCCAGAAAGAAAGCTCAGCATACGATATCCATGACCGCGTGAATTACGCGGTTACAGAATCCAAGCTGAAAATTGAGAAAGACAAATCTGTACTTGCCTTGAATCTTCAAGTGGATGAAAGCATCTGTTCTATGTACGACTATTTCGAGATTTTTCTGGATCGGATGATGCTTTGCAGAAAATCAGCGGAAGTTCTGAAAACCACATTTAAGCTAACGGTAAATGGACGTAAAGTGCTATAGAGACAAGTGTATTGTGAAGATTTTTGGGGAAATCGTTCAGATGAACTATAAATAAGTGTTGTTTATATGAGTAAGGAGCCATATTTTCATATAAGCAGACAAAACCGTTGACAGAAGTAACCTACATAAAATCATACAAAACAGAACTCCTATATTTGTGTAATATGTAGAAGCCTCAAAATAATGATAAAAAATTAAAAAAAATAGTTGTTAAAAGATTGTCATTGTGGTATCTTAATGAGAGCGGAGAAAACCAATATTTTATGCGGAGACGAAGAGGGAAAAGTCCTTTTGTTGAGAATTGTTTGTCAAGAAACACATAGTGACATGACTTGAACCAGGAAAACAGGAAGAAAATTCTCTGTGTTTCTGGTTTAGGCCATGTCACAAGGCAGAAAATAAAGTTTTTACCCGCTTTTTTTCTAACTGTGATTGTTAAAAAATAAACAAGAAACAAAGGACATCACACATGGAAAACCAACCAATCCCACGGAAAAGTAACAAAACAGAGGGAAAAGTTGACACAATCCCACAACCCCATGAAAGGAGTTTTTTATGAGCAGCAAAATTACCATTATCGGAGCTGGAAGCGTTGGCTCCACTATCGCTTACACACTGGCACACGATGAGATCGCTTCCGAGATTGTTCTGATCGACATCAACAAGGAGAAGGTTGAAGGAGAGGTTATGGACATTGAGCAGGGAACCTGCTTTAGAAGCCCTGTATCTCTGGTGGCCGGAGATTACGCAGATGCCAAAGATTCAGACATCGTGATCATTACTTCCGGAATCGCCCGTAAACCAGGACAGACACGAATTGAGCTTACTCAGACAAACGTAAACATTCTGAAGAGCATCACTCCTCAGATCGTAAAAGAAGCTCCAGACGCAAAGTATATTATCGTAAGCAACCCGGTAGATATTATGACCTATGTATTTACCAAGATTTCCGGTCTTCCGGAGAATCAGATCATGGGATCCGGAACTATTCTTGATACAGCAAGACTTCGCTATGGACTTTCCGAGCACTTCAAAGTAGCCCAGGGAAATATCCACGCTTATGTTTTTGGCGAGCACGGAGACACCTCCTTCATTCCATGGACAGGCGCTTACATTTCCGGTCTCAGCACAGATGAGTATTATGAAGAAATGAAAGCTCACGGCAAGGATGTGAAACCTCTGGATAAAGAAGCCATGCTGGAATATGTACAGAAATCTGGCGGAAAAGTTATTGCAAAGAAAGGTGCAACCTTCTACGCAGTATCTGCTACCGTTTGCCAGCTGGTAGGTCTGATCCTGGCAGCTTCCGATTCCCTTGCAACTGTATCCTCCATGCTTCACGGTGAGTATGGGATTGAAGATGTGTGCCTGAGTACCCTTACTCTTGTAGGACCAAATGGAACACAGGGAAAAGTTCAGATGCGTATGAATAAAGAAGAAGTTGCACTGCTGAAAAAGAGTGCTGATGCCCTGAAAGAAGTAATCGCACAGATCGAACTGTAAGGACCAGGTTTTGTTGTCTGCATTTTACCGGAAAAATCAATTCCCAGTGCAGAGCACAAGACTTTATATTTAACTATACCAGCAAAGACATCCCCGGCTTCTATCGTGGAAAGCGGTAAGTCGGGTTCCACTTTGCGAAAGCAACCCAAATAGCTGCTGTTTACATATGTGAATTTAGAAAAGCACATTTTGTGAACAGTGACAAGAAAGGAACAAGAAGCATGAAGTACAGTTATTATCCAGGATGTACCCTGAAGAATAAGGCAAAAGATCTGGATGCCTATGCCAGAGCTTCTGCAAAAGCACTGGGCTTCGAAATGGAAGAGATAGAAGACTGGCAGTGCTGCGGCGGCGTATATCCTCTTGGCAGCGATGAGATTGCCACCAAACTTTCTTCCGTCCGGGCTTTAAATGACGCAAAAGAAAAAGGACAGGATCTGATCACAGTCTGTTCAGCCTGTCATCATGTGCTCAAACGTGTGAACGACGACATGAAAAACGTGGACGACATCCGCACCAGAGCAAATAATTATCTGAAACTGGATACTCCATATGAAGGAGAGACAAATGTCCTTCATTATCTGGAAGTACTCCGTGATGAAGTTGGATTTGATGAGATCAAAAAGAAAGTGGTAAATCCTTTAACTGGCAAAAAAATCGGTGCATATTATGGCTGCCTTCTTTTAAGACCAGGAAAGATCATGGCATTTGATAATCCGGAGAATCCCACCATTATGGAAGACTTCATCCGTGCCCTTGGCGCAGAGCCTGTGGTATACCCATACCGCAATGAGTGCTGCGGCGGCTACATTTCCCTGAAAGAAAAAGAAATGGCACAGAATATGTGTGAAAAGATCATGGACAGTGCAAAGGGCTTTGAAGCAGATATGCTGATCACAGCCTGTCCACTTTGCATGTATAACCTGAAAAAGAACGGAAACGGCGATCTTCCTGTTTACTATTTTACAGAACTTCTTGCAGAAGCTCTCGGAGTAAAAGAGGAGGTGGCGAAGTAATGGCTTATACATATGGAAATACCCAGAATGCAGCAGAGCGAATCAAAGAAATTTCCGGAGTAAATCCCCTGAAATGTATGAAATGCGGCAAATGCTCCGCAACCTGTCCTGCATTTAACGAGATGGATATCAAGCCTCATCAGTTTGTAACTTATGTACAGAACGGCGACATTGAAGCTCTTGCACAGTCAAAATCCTTATGGAAATGCCTCTCCTGCTTTGCATGTGTAGAACGCTGTCCAAGAGATGTTAAACCGGGAAAACTGATCGACGCAGCCAGACAGCTGGTTGTCCGCGAGCGTGGGCAGAACTATCTGACCGCAGACGAAATTCCGGAGCTGCTTGATGAAGACACACCGCAGCAGCTGCTGGTAAGTGCATTCAGAAGATACAGGAGGTGAAAAACAGGTGCAGAGAATAGGTGTATTCGTATGTCATTGTGGTACCAATATTGCAGCCACAGTTGATGTAAAAAAAGTAGTAGAGATGGCAGCAAAAGAGCCAGGCGTTGTTCATGCGGAAGATTATCAGTACATGTGCTCCGAAGCAGGACAGGCCAAGATCATTAACGCCATCCATGAAAAAAATCTGACAGGAATCGTAGTCTGTTCCTGTTCCCCGCGTATGCATGAGGCTACCTTTAGAAAGGCAGCACAGAAAGCGGGATTAAACCCATATATGGTAGAGATTGCCAATATCCGTGAGCATTGCTCCTGGATCCACAAGGATATGGAAGAGGCTACCTTAAAGGCAGTGATCCTTGCAAGAGCCGCAATCGCAAAAGTAAATCTGGATGCTCCTCTTCAGCCAGGCGAGAGCCTTGTAACCAAACGTGCTCTTGTAATCGGCGGAGGTATTGCCGGAATCCAGTCAGCCCTTGACATTGCAGAGGCTGGTTATGAGGTTGATATTGTGGAGAAGCTTCCAAGTATCGGTGGAAGAATGTCCCAGCTGGACAAGACCTTCCCAACTCTGGACTGCTCTGCATGTATCCTTACACCGAAAATGGTAGAGGCAGCAGCACATGAGAAAATCAACATCTATACATACAGTGAAGTTGAGAAGGTAAGCGGCTTTGTAGGTGACTTCACCGTTGATATCCGCAAGAAAGCAAGAAGCGTGGATATGAGCAAATGTACCGGATGCGGCGTTTGTTCTGAGAAATGTCCGTCCAAGAAAAATCCAAACGAATTTAACCGCGGTCTGAATAACAGAAGTGCTATCTACATTCCGTTCGCTCAGGCTATCCCAAATGTTCCGGTAATCGACCGCGAGCATTGTACCAAGTTTAAAACCGGAAAATGCGGTGTCTGCTCCAAGGTTTGTGCTGCAGGTGCAATTGATTATGAGCAGAAGGATGAGATCGTTACACAGAAATACGGTGCAATCGTGGTTGCAACCGGTTTCGACGTGATTCCGCTGGATAAATATGATGAGTACGCTTACAGCCAGAGTAAGGACGTTATCACCTCTCTTGAGCTTGAGCGTATCATGAATGCAGCAGGACCTACAAAGGGTCATCTTGAGAGACTTTCCGACGGAAAAGCTCCGAAAAACATTGTATTTGTACAGTGTGTGGGAAGCCGTTGTTCTGACGACAGAGGAAAGAGCTACTGTTCCAAAATCTGCTGTATGTATACTGCAAAACATGCAATGCTGATCCGTGACAAATACCCGGATACAAATGTAACTGTTTTCTACATTGACGTTCGTACTCCCGGTAAAAACTTCGATGAGTTCTACAGAAGAGCTGTTGAAGACTACGGTGTAAATTATGTAAAAGGCCAGGTTGGAAAGGTAATCCCACAGCCGGATGGAACTCTTATGGTTCAGGCTTCTGACCTGCTTGAAAATAAACAGATCCTTATGGAGGCTGATATGGTGGTTCTTGCAGCTGCCATCGAGCCAAACAAGGATGTAAGAAAAATTGCAACTATGCTTACCGCAAGTATTGATACCAACAATTTCCTCACAGAAGCACATGCAAAGCTTCGTCCGGTAGAGTCCCCTACAGCTGGTATTTTCCTTTCCGGTGTCTGCCAGGGACCAAAGGATATTCCGGAGACAGTTGCACAGGCTGGCGCAGCAGCAGTAAAGGCAATCGGCCTTCTTGCAAAAGACAAGCTGACCACCAACCCATGTACCGCACATTCTGACGAACTTCTTTGCAACGGATGCTCCCAGTGTGCAAATGTGTGTCCGTATGGTGCGATTTCCTATGAGGAAAAACAGGTAAATGACCACGGAATCCGTGAGACAAGAAGAATTGCTGTTGTAAACAATGCTCTTTGCCAGGGCTGTGGTGCATGTACCGTAACCTGCCCGTCCGGAGCAATGGATCTCCAGGGATTCTCCAACAGACAGATTTTAGCGGAGGTAGATGCAATATGTCGATAGAAGCAAAAGAAGAATTCAGACCGAAGATCGTGGCATTCTGCTGCAACTGGTGCAGCTACGCAGGTGCAGACCTTGCAGGAAGCAGCCGTCTTTCTTATCCGGCTGATGTAAAGATCATCCGCGTACCATGCTCCTGCCGTGTAAATCCAATGTTCATCCTCCGTGCCTTCGAAAAAGGTGCTGACGGCGTGATCATGTGCGGCTGCCATCCGGGAGACTGCCACTACACAACCGGAAACTATTATGCGAGAAGACGTATGACACTTCTTTTCTCCATGCTGGACTTCATTGGTGTGGAAAATGGCCGTACCCGTGTTGAGTGGGTATCTGCCGCAGAAGGTGTAAAATTCTCCCAGACCATGAATGAATTTGTGGAAAAAATCCATTCTCTGGGTAAAAACGTCAGATTGGAGGATTTAAGATGCAGGAACTGATCGCTCGTGCAAAAGAACTGCTGGCTGATGGAACCGTAACACGTGTTCTTGGCTGGAAAGCCGGAGACCTGCCTTACAATCCGGAAGCAGCATATTTCGAAACAGCAGAAAGCCTGGACGAATTTGTCTATAATGGTTTCTGCGGACAAAACTTAAGTAAAATGATGATCGAGGCTTCCAAATTAGAGGGAAAAACTCTTGTCTGTCTGAAGCCTTGTGATACCTACAGCTTCAACCAGCTGATCAAGGAACACCGTGTAGACCGTGAAAAAGCCTACATTATCGGTGTTGGCTGTAAAGGCAAGCTGGATGTGGAGAAGCTTCGTAAAATGGGCATCAAGGGAATCCAGAGCATTTCCGGCGCTGAGCTTACCGATGATTGTGAAATACTTAACGTTTCCACAATCTACGGTGACAAAACAGTTGCTTACAAGGATGCAATGCTGGAGCGCTGCCATGTATGCAAAGGAAAAGAGCATATGATCTATGATGAGATCATCGGCGAATCCAAGGATACAAAGGATGCAGACCGTTTCGCAGAAGTGGAGAAAATTGAGAAAATGAGCCCGGAAGAGCGTTTCGCATTTTTCCAGAAGGAGCTCAGTAAATGTATCCGCTGTAATGCATGCCGTAATGCATGTCCAGCCTGCAGCTGTCGTAAATGTGTATTCGACAGCACCAAGTTTGACAGTGCGCAGAAGGCAAATGTGGATTCCTTTGAAGAAAAAATGTTCCACATTATCCGTGCATTCCACGTTGCAGGAAGATGTACAGACTGCGGTGAGTGCAGCCGTGTCTGCCCACAGGGGATTCCGCTTCATCTGTTTAACCGTAAGTTCATCAAGGATATTGATACCTTCTACGGCGAATATCAGGCAGGAGCAGATGCTGAGTCAAAAGGCCCGCTGACCAGCTTTACATTTGATGATGTAGAGCCAGGTGTAGTGGCAGAAAGGGGATAATGTATGTATAAGATTGAAAAAGAAAATCTGGAAGCATTATTCCGGAAAATCGCAGAAAGCCAGGATCTGATCCTTCCGATCAAAAAGGCAGGACAGACCAACTTCGGCCTTTGGAATGAAGGAGAAGAGGCAGACATTGAGACCTTGAAAACCGTAAAATCCGGCAAAGACGCCTTTTTCCCACAGAGCGAAACACTTTACACCTGTGTTCGTGATGGAAAGAAGCTGACCGTAGAGCCGGAAGAGCTGAGAAGCCGTCCGTTCGTTGTATTTGGCATGAAGGCCTGCGATGTAAAAGGGGTTGCAGTTCTGGATAAGGTTTTTCTTGCTGATCCTGTTGATACTTTCTATGCAGCAAGAAGAGACCATGGAACCATCGTTGCCATGGCTTGTCATGAGCCGGAGGAATCCTGTTTCTGTAAGGTTTTTGGAACAGATGCAGCAGATCCGGAAGCAGATGCCGATGTAAAAGGAATTGTCGATGTAGCAGCCTGGATGGTGGAGGGAAGCCTTTACTGGAAAGCCCTTACGGAAAAAGGAGAGGTTCTTACAGAAGCTGTAAAAGAACTTCTTACCCCGGCTGACGGCGATCAGGCAAAAGTGGATGCTGAAAAAGAAGCAATCCATAACATTGTAGAAAAGCTTCCATATACACATCTTTCCCTGGAAGGATGGGATGGAAATGCTACAGATGCGAAGTTTAATTCTCCTGTCTGGGAGACTTTATATAAACCATGCCTGGCATGTGGAACCTGTACCTTTGTATGTCCGACCTGCCAGTGCTATGACATCAAGGATTACAACACAGGACACGGTGTAAAGCGTTACCGCTGCTGGGATTCCTGTATGTATTCCGATTTCACAATGATGGCTCACGGAAACAACCGTACCAGCCAGTTGCAGAGATTCCGTCAGAGATTTATGCACAAGCTTGTATATTTCCCTGCTAATAACAACGGTATGTACTCCTGTGTAGGCTGTGGCCGCTGCGTGGAAAAATGTCCGTCATCTTTAAATATCGTGAAGGTGATTAAGGCTTTTGAAAAGCATGGAGGTGAAAAGTAATGAGCGAGTGTACTTGTCATAAAAATTATACTCTGGATACTCTGATTCCACAGGTTGGTGTGATCACAAATATTCATGAGGAGACTCCGGATGTAAAAACATTCTGTGTAACAGCACCGGATGGAGGAAAGCTTTTTGAACATATGCCTGGTCAGTGTGCCATGGTCTGCGCCCCAGGTGTAAGCGAAGGTATGTTTTCCATTACTTCCTCACCTACGAATAAAGAGTATCAGGAATTCAGTATTAAGAAATGTGGTGAGCTGACCTCTTATCTTCACAGCCTTCAGGTGGGAGATGAGATCACAGTCCGTGGACCATACGGAAACCATTTCCCGGTAGAGGATAAGTTGAAAGGCAAAAATCTTCTCTTTATCGCCGGAGGTATCGGTCTTGCACCACTTCGTTCCGTGATCAATTACGTGCTGGACAACCGTGATGACTACGGCACTGTAGACATCCTCTACGGTTCCCGTTCCGCAGACGATCTTGTAAAATTAAAAGAGATCCAGGAAGTGTGGATGAATGCAAAAGACGTAAACGTCTATCTGACCATCGACCGTGAGCAGGAAGGCTGGGACGGACATGTAGGTTTCGTACCGACTTATTTAAAAGAAATCGGCTTTGATACCAACAAAGTCGCATTAGTCTGTGGACCGCCGATCATGATCAAATTCGTACTTCAGGGCCTTGAGGAGCTTGGATTTACAAGAACTCAGGTTTATACAACACTGGAGCTTCGTATGAAGTGCGGTATTGGTAAATGCGGACGTTGTAATATCGGATCTAAGTACGTATGTAAAGATGGTCCGGTTTTTAGAATGGACGAGATCGATCAATTACCTGACGAGTACTAAACTTTTTAATCTTAAGAAACTTTCGAATAAATGAATCAGTTATTGCCAGTACACAGACTTGGGGAATGGGTATCTCGCTAAGATGCCCATTTCAGGAGCGGTTTTAGCGGCGCTGAAATCCAGCGCTTACGAAGACTTAGGAGTGAAGGCTCTCCTGAACTCCTTAGTCGCAGTTAGCGATTAGTTCAGCAGAGCGTTGCGACGGGCACGTGCGGGATACCCATTTCACAAGTCGTACGGGTTGAATAAGTAGAAGAAAGGACCCCACAACATGGAAAATATGGTAAACGTATATTTCTTCGGTAAAAAATACACCGTACCAGCTGACCTGACCATTATGACGGCCATGGAATACGCCGGATACACTTTAAAACGCGGCTGCGGCTGCCGTCACGGCTTCTGCGGCGCCTGCGCCACAATCTACAGAATCAAAGGCGACAACGAACTGAAAACCTGTCTTGCCTGTCAGACACAGGTACAGGAAGGCATGTATGTAGCAAGCATCCCGTTCTTCCCTACAGACAAGAGACTCTACAACATCGAAGACCTTCAGCCAAACCAGCAGGTCATGATGGAGCTCTACCCGGAAATTTACAGCTGCATCGGCTGTAACGCATGTACAAAAGCATGTACCCAGGGCTTAAATGTAATGCAGTACATCGCATATGCACAGAGAGGCGAGCTTGAGAAATGTGCAGAAGAATCCTTTGACTGCGTAAGCTGCGGATGCTGTTCCGTAAGATGTCCGGCAGGTATCTCCCATCCGATGGTAGGTCTTCTTGCAAGACGTCTCACAGGAAAATACATTGCTCCTAAGAGTGAGCATCTTGAAAAACGTGTAGAAGAGATCCATGAAGGCAAATACGATGATCTGATCGAGCAGATCATGCAGAAACCGATCACAGACATGGAAGAACTTTATAACAACAGAGAAATTGAGAAATAAGGAGGGCATAAAAACATGTACGCACCATATCCAGAAAATATGATGGAATCCATCAAAAAGGTAGAGGCTACAAGAGCACAGCGTATGGCAACAGAGCCAAGACGTCTGAGCGCTGATGAGAAAGATGCTCTTCTTAAGAAATTCCATCCAGACTATAACCCGGATGCATTTGCAGAAATCAAAGTAGGACCAAACAAAGGACAGAAGGCACCACTGGAGCTGGCAGAAATGCTTCACTCCGAAAGCCGTCTTCTGAATGAAAAAATTGACCTTAACAAAATCGATTATGATGTAGATGTACTTGTAATCGGCGGCGGCGGTGCAGGCTCCTCCTGTGCCATCGAAGCACACAATGCAGGTGCCAACGTTATGATCGTGACCAAGCTTCGTATCGGTGATGCCAACACCATGATGGCAGAAGGTGGAATCCAGGCAGCTGACAAAGAAAATGATTCTCCTGTACAGCATTATCTGGACTGCTTCGGCGGCGGACATTTTGCTGCAAAGCCAGAGCTGGTAAAGAGACTTGTAATGGAAGCTCCGGATGCAATTAAATGGCTGAACGATCTTGGCGTTGAGTTCGATAAAGAAGACGATGGAACCATGATCACCACGCACGGTGGCGGAACCTCCAGAAAGAGAATGCATGCTGCAAAGGATTATTCCGGATCTGAAATCATGCGTACTATCCGTGACGAGGTTCTGAACCTTGGCATTCCGGTAGTAGAATTTACTTCCGCTGTGGAGCTTCTGAAAGATGAAAAAGGACAGACAGCAGGTGCTGTTCTTCTTAACATGGAAACCGGCGATTACTCCGTCGCAAGAGCAAAAACAGTTGTCATTGCAACCGGCGGAGCAGGAAGAATGCACTATCAGGGATTCCCTACCTCTAACCACTACGGCGCAACCGCAGATGGTCTTATACTTGGTTACAGAGCAGGTGCTTCCCTTCTTTATCAGGATTCCATCCAGTACCATCCAACTGGTGCCATTTATCCGTCACAGATCCTTGGCGCGCTGGTAACAGAGAAGGTCCGTTCCGTTGGTGCACAGCTTGTAAATGCAAACGGAGAAGCCTATATTCACCCTCTGGAAACCCGTGACGTCAATGCTTCCGGTGTTATCCGTGAGTGTGAGGAAGGCCGTGGAGTAGAGGTTCCTGGCGGACTGAAAGGTGTATGGCTGGATACTCCGATGATTGAGATCCTTGGAGGAGAGGGAACTATTGAGAAGAGAATCCCGGCAATGTTCCGTATGTACATGAACTACGGCGTTGACATGAGAAAAGTGCCGATCGTGATCTATCCTACTCTTCACTACCAGAACGGTGGTCTGGAAATCGATGGAGACGGATTTACCAAAGAAATCCCGAACCTTCTGGTTGCAGGAGAAGCTGCAGGCGGAATCCATGGAAGAAACAGACTGATGGGTAACTCTCTTCTGGACGTAATCGTATTCGGAAGAAATGCCGGTAAAAAGGCAGCTGCAAAATGCAAAGAGGTAGAGCTTGGGAAAATGAACCTGGATCATATTTACGCATATGAGAAAGAGTTAAAAGCAGCAGGGGCAGAGACCGATAAAGTATCTCCATTACTGCTTCCAAACTATGCCCGTCATGAGCAGAGATAATAACCAGATAGTTAAAAAGAACTTCCGGTACCGTTAAAGTGCCAGTACCGGAAGCTTCTTATATAATGTAAAAAGATATGTCGCCTTTGGGCGGTATGCCAGAAATGAAAGAAGGGAGTTTATTAAAATGCGTGAAGTAGAAGTAAGCAGACTTACAGATGTGATTGAAAAACTCTGTATCGAAGCAAACGAACATCTTCCGGAAGACGTAAAATGCGCTATCAAAACATGCCGCGCATGCGAAGACGGAGAGATTGCCAAGGGTATCCTTGACAATATTATTGAGAATTTTGATATTGCAGATAACGAAAATGTACCGATCTGCCAGGATACAGGAATGGCATGCGTGTTCCTGGAAATCGGACAGGATGTACATTTCACAGGCGGAGATCTCACAGATGCAATCAATGAAGGTGTACGCCGCGGATACACAAACGGATACCTTCGCAAATCAGTTGTAAAAGATCCTGTACGCCGTGGAAACACAGGAGATAATACACCGGCTATGATTTATACAGAAATCGTTCCTGGCGATAAAGTGAAGATCACAGTGGGCCCGAAAGGCTTCGGAAGTGAGAACATGAGTATGATCCGTATGTTCAAGCCATCTGCAGGACTTCAGGGGATCAAGGATTTCATTCTGGAAGTCGTTGAGACAGCAGGCCCGAATCCATGCCCTCCGATGGTTGTAGGGGTTGGAATCGGTGGAACCTTTGACAAATGTGCTCTTCTTGCAAAGAAGGCACTGATGCGTCCTCTGGATTCCCACAATCCGAATCCATTCTATGCAGAGCTGGAAGATGAAATGCTGGAGAAAGTAAACAAGCTTGGAATCGGACCACAGGGCTTTGGCGGAAAGACCACAGCCATCGGTCTGAATATTGAGACAATGCCTACTCACATTGCGGGAATGCCATGTGCAGTCAACATCAACTGCCACGTTACCCGCCACAAAACGGAGGTGATCTGATCATGGAAAGAAGACATATTACACTGCCTCTGACGGAAGAACTGGCAAAAACCCTTCACGCAGGAGATCAGGTTCTCCTTACCGGAACCATCTACACATCCCGTGACGCAGGTCACAAACGTATGTGTGAGGCTCTTGCAAAAGGCGAAAAGATTCCTTTTGATCCAACAGATGCAACTATTTATTATGTAGGACCAACTCCTGCAAAACCAGGTCAGGTCATCGGATCTGCCGGACCAACTACCAGCGGCCGTATGGATGCCTACGCACCAACCATGATGTCTGTAGGAGCCCGCGGAATGATCGGCAAAGGAGCGCGTCTGCCTGAAGTAGTAGAAGCCATGAAAAAATATCACGGTGTTTACTTCGGAGCCATCGGCGGTGCCGGCGCCCTTCTTGCCAAATGTATCAAAAAAGCGGAGCTTATCGCATACGAGGATCTGGGCGCAGAAGCTCTCCGTAAGCTTTACGTAGAAGATATGCCCCTTGTAGTCATTATTGACAGCGAAGGCAACAATCTTTATGAAGAGGGAAGAAAAGAGTATCTGGAAACGCATAAAGAAAACTAATAATTGTGACGGAAATCCTGCAGAAAGTCTTTTTCAAATACGCTTCAGGCATATAAGATATATATACTCCACATATCAAAATAGATGTTTACAGAAAGCATTATTTATTCTATAATCTGAAGATATGTATACGAAAGACAAAAGACGAAAGAAGGAGCTTATTATGGACCATCATAAAAGGGTACAGACCTCAGAAGCATTCATAAACAGTGCATTCCTTGCAGTGTCAGGAGGATTTCAGGATGCCTATACCTATTTTACCCGCGATGGCGTTTTCTCCAACGCCCAGACCGGAAACGTGGTACTGATGAGTGAGCGGTTTATGAACGGCGAAGTGAAAGCAGGATTGCATTATCTCATTCCCCTGACCGCATTCTTTCTTGGAGTTCTGTTAGCGGAACGCATTCAGGAAAAATTCCGCTATGCCAGACGCCTTCACTGGCGCCAGGGAATCCTTCTGGTAGAGATCATCCTGCTGTTTCTGGTTGGCTTCATCCCAGGGAACCTGAACGTGCTTGCAACCACCCTGGTATCCTTTTCCTGCGCCCTTCAGGTGCAGACCTTCCGAAAGGTTGAAGGAAATGCCTACGCCAGCACCATGTGTATCGGAAATCTGAGAAGCGGCACTGCAGCCCTTTCCGCTTACATGCGTGAAAGAAAGCCCCGCCTGCTTCATCAGGCCTTATGCTATTTCGCCATTATTTTCCTGTTTGCTATTGGCGCAGGAATTGGCGGCAGACTTTCAATGGCTTACGGCGAAAGAGCCATCTGGGTATCCAGCATCCTGCTTCTCATCAGCTTCCTTTTAATGTTTATTGAGGAAATCGAAGAGGCAGAACACCGCTGGCAGTGAGAAACTAATAAAGCTTCAGTATCTAAACAATTACAAATTATAAAAAACATCCAGTCTCCATACAACGATGGCAGGCTGGATGTTTTTTGCGCAATATAAGCTTTCCAAAATTGTGAGGCACATCTTGCAAAAAGCCTTTCTCAAACGTGCTTTGCAGTTTAAGATAAAATCCCTGTAGATTGTAAAAACAGAATAAACATCATAACCGGCGCAACAAAGCGGATCATGACGCGGTACAATTTTTTTCTGTGGAACTTATCCCCGCTTCTTTCCATTTCGTCAATCACATAATCCGGCGTTACGATCCAGCCGATGAGGATCGTGGAAAGCAGTGCTATAAATGGCATCATAACACTGTTGCTGATGTAATCCATAATATCAAGAAGCTGTCCTACAGAACCGTTCGGAAGCTTCACTTCCACATAGAAAATACTGTATCCCAAAGCGATAACTGCGGAAGCTGCAAGGTAGATCACAGATAAAACAAGAACTGTTTTTTTACGGCTGGTATGAAAAATTTCCATGCAGTTTGCAGTAATAGATTCCAGTACGGAAATACAGGAAGACAAGGTTGCAAAAATAGCAGTTACGAAAAACAGGATTCCTACGAAGGTACCAGCTTTTCCCATTGCAGAAAATACCTTTGGCAGGGAAATAAACATCAGGCTTGGTCCGGCACCCATTCCTTCAGTGCCGGAAAACACATATACAGCCGGGATGATCATGGCACCTGCAAGAAAGGCAACACCTGTGTCAAAAATTTCAATCTGATTGATCGCTTTGTTCAGGTTCACTTCAGGTTTTACATAGGAGCCGTAGGTGATCATAATTCCCATGGATACACTGAGTGAAAAGAACAGCTGGCTCATGGCATCCAGCAGAATCTGCAGAAAACGATGCACAGTCAGTCCTTCAAGGTCAGGCGTCAGGTAGTAAAGAAATCCCTGTAAGCCGGTGCGAAGCTGACCGGAAGCATCCGTATGTGAAATCGTAAGAGAATACACTGCAATCACTACGACCAGAACCAGCAGGACCGGCATCATCCATTTGGATACTTTTTCAATCCCCTTTTCCACGCCATTGTATACAATGAAAGCAGTAACCCCCATGAAAAGCAGTGCGAAGATCACCGGTGAAGTGGAAGAGGTGATAAAGGCTGTAAAATAGTCATCTGCGGCAGCTGCCTGTGCCTGACCGGTTATGTATACCACTGCATATTTGGTGATCCATCCGCCGATGACCGCGTAATAGGTCATAATAAGCACTGGTACAAGGAAGGTAAGGATTCCCAGGAACTTCCATCTGGGACGCATCTGGGTATAGGCTCCGATGGCACTCTTCTGTGTACGCCGTCCGATCGCAATATCAGAGGTGAGAAGGGCAAATCCGAAGGTTAGTACCAGAATCAGGTAGATAATTAAAAATAAGCCGCCTCCGTCCTTTGCGGCAAGGTATGGGAATCTCCACAAATTTCCCACTCCTACAGCACTTCCGGCTGCAGCCAGGACAAAACCAAGCTGTCCTGAAAAATGGTTTGATTTCTTTTCCATTACATTTGTTTCCCCCTTAATGTTGTAAGAATAGGATAACATATGACAAGATAATAGTAAAACAAATACTTAAATTTTTAGCAAGCAGAAAGGAGTATAAGTTATTGTCCACTTCGTTCACAGCAACACGCTCCGCGATGGCATTGAACATGGCGATACAGATAAGACCATCGAGAGCTTCACGAAAGCAGTAGAACGTTTCTCAAATATGAGCTGATAAGTGTCTGCTTTTGCTATTTTTACTGAAATTTAACAGGAACAGGATAATGTAAAGGGGCTGTCGCACTAAGTAATTGATTAGTGCGGCGGCTCTTCTTCTGTAAACGGTGCACAGTGAATTACCTTTATATTATCCAGAATCTGCTGTGGACGAGATGCTTCGATCAGTACACTTGTAACCTCTTTGTGCGCAAGAAGCCAGCCAAGAGCCATCTCCGAAAGCTTTTCCCCTTGCTCTGATGTCAAAATGCTCTCTTCTAGAAATCTTCCATCCTTACGAATGCGACTATCTTCCGGTATTCTATTAAAAAAACGGTCTTTATTTCATTTAAATGATCATTTATCCATTAATAATGAACAAAACTCAAAAAAATATTGATCAAACGAAAAAAACATGATAAAATAAGATAGAAAGTTAAAAAATTACTATCAACCATAGCATACTCAAAACCGATAAATTGAAAGGGAACGTGAAATGGAAGAGACTTTACTGGTAATAGATACCGGAAGTTCCAGTATGCGTAGTGTTTTATTTGATAAATATGGGAGAATTTTAGAGAAATACCAAACTTTTTATCAAATGAAAATTGATGGAATTAAAGCTACGCAGGAAATAGAAGATTTTTCAAATGCGCTTATAAAACTAGTACAAAAATCTGTGGCATATGTCAGACAGCACAATTTAAAAATAAAATCTATAAGTTTTACCTCACAAAGATCTTCACTAGTTGTATTGGACGAGAAAATGCAAGTTGTACTTCCTGTCATAATGTGGTATGACAAACGTTCTGCTATTATATGTCAAAATCTTAATGCTGAACATGGAAATAAAATCAAAGCAATTACCGGATCACTGGCAACCCCTGTAATGTTAGCACCTAAAATTCAGTATTTTGAGCAAAATAGTGAGCTTGCTTTACATGCAGCATACTATATGTCTATTCAAGATTATTTAATCTGGCTGACATGTGGAAAAATGATTACAGATCCCACATTAGGGTGCAAAACTAATTTAATGGATTTACAAAAAAATCAGTGGTCAGATGAATTGTTAGCACTTTATAAGATTGATAAAAAGAAACTTTGTAAAATAATTCCATGTGGAAGCATTGCAGGATATGTTATGAAAGCATTTGAAGATTTAACGGGTTTAACAGAAGGCATTCCTGTCATAACAGCCGGTGGAGATCAACAATGCTCTCTCTTAGGACAAATGTTGGATTATAAAAGTGAAATGGCTCTAACATTAGGAAGTGGTGGATATGCAGTTATGACTGTTGAGCAAATTCCACAAGAAATTCCCGACTATGTTACAGTAAGTGCCTCCGCCTGGCAAGGATTCTATAATCTGGAAATAGGAATAGAAAAATTAGGCACCCTTTTTGATTGGTGTAGAAATCAATTTCCACAGAAAGATAGAAATCCGAAAGACTTTATACTCCTGGCTCAAAAAGCAAATAAAACCAACGCACGAACTGAGATAACCATGGAACAATTAAAAAAATGCATGATTCAAAATATGGATTTAAAAAAAGAATATTTCAAAGATCTGGATAATGAAACCAATTATTCTCATAAAGCCATGGCTATCTTAAATTGTATTATACAGGAAATATCTGAAACCTATTTCAAAATGTGTAAAGCCACAAATAAAAAAGTGAATATCAAAATTGCTGGAGGAATGGCAAAATCAGATTGTATTTGTCAAATGATTGTAGATACAACAAGTGCTGTGATATGTAGAAATAAGGAGGTGGAAACAACAGCTGTTGGCGCCTGGCTTCAGAGTACTGTAGCACTGGAAATTGAAAACAGCATTTCGAAAGCAATAAAGCGATATAAAAATAATAATGGAAACCAAAATACTATTTTTTACAATAAAACAATAAATAAAAAGAAAGGATATAAAAAATGAGTAAAGTAGATGAAATAACAAGAGAATCATGGATTATGAGCACTTTCCCAGAATGGGGGACCTGGCTAAATGAGGAAATCGAAGCTGAAGAAGTAAAACCAGGTAATATTGCCATGTGGTGGTTGGGATGTACCGGTATTTGGATGAAAACACCTGAAAATGCAAATATTACAATCGATTTATGGTGTGGGAACGGAAAAAGAACACACGGAGACGGCAAAATGAAGGTCGGACATCAGATGGCTAATATGTGTGGTGCAAGAGCAATGCAGCCAAACTTAAGAGCAGTACCATTTGTTTTAGATCCATTTGCAGTAAAATCAGTAGATGCAGTTTTGGCAACACATTATCATCAGGATCATATGAGCGCAGAGTTTGCATCCCATGTTATAAAAAGCAACATGATGACGGTAGATGAACACGGAAACAAAATCCCAGTTCCATTTATTGGTCCGTTAAAATCTGTAGAAACATGGGTAAAATGGGGCGTTCCAAAAGAACGTTGCATAGTAGTAAAACCAGGTGATGTGATCAAAATAAAAGATCTGGAAATAGTCGCTTTAGATTCATTTGATCGTACTTGTATTGTAACGACAGATTCTCAGGGACCAGACAGAGAAGAACTCACAGGAAAATGTCCGACTGATATGGATGATAAGGCAGTTAATTATCTTATCAAAACACCTGGCGGAAATATCTACCATAGCGGTGATTCCCACTATTCTATTTACTTTGCAAAACATGGAAAAGATTACGATGTTGATGTTGCGCTTGGATCGTTTGGAGAAAATCCGGTAGGTATGCAAGATAAAATGACATCAATTGATATTTTAAGAATGGCAGAGGCACTTCGTTGCAAAGTTGTAATTCCTGTTCATTATGATGTTTGGACAAATTTTATGGCAGACATAAATGAAATCAAAGTACTTTATGAAATGAAAAAAGATCGTCTGGATTATCAGTTTCATCCATTTTTCTGGGAAGTAGGCGGAAAATACATATATCCACAGGATAAAGAAAAAAGAGCTTATCATCATCGAAGAGGATTCGAAGATTGCTTTGAAGCACCTCAAAATATTCCTTATCGTTCCTGTTTATAAGGAGATTAGAAATGGAAAAATACACTATTGGACTTTATGAAAAAGCAATGCCAGGAACACTATCCTGGCAAGAAAAATTAGAAGCAGCAAAAAAAGCCGGATTTGATTATATTGAAATCAGCATAGATGAAACAGATGAAAAGCTTGCTCGCTTAGATATGCCAAAAGCTGAAAGAATGATGTTAATCAACACCTGTCTTGTAATGGGAATGCCAATTCGTTCTATGTGTTTGAGTGGACACAGAAAATTTCCCATCGGCAGCAATGACCCTGCCATAGAAGCGCGTGGAATGGAAATCATGGAAAAAGCAATTAATTTGGCGGACGATCTTGGTATTCGAATTATTCAACTTGCTGGATACGATGTTTATTACGAAAAAGGTAACGAAGATACAAAAGACAGATTTGTCAAAAATCTTGCTAAAGCAGTTAACATGGCATCTGCGAAGGCAATTGTTTTAGGATTTGAAACCATGGAAACTGAATTTATGAATACAGTTTCTAAAGCAATGAACTATGTAAAAGACAATGCTTCTCCCTATTTGGAAGTATATCCTGATATTGGAAATATTACAAATGCAGCATGCCTGTATCATACAGATGCAATGAAAGATCTAACCAAAGGTCAAGGACATATTGTAGCAGTTCATTTAAAAGAAACTGTCCCTGGAAAGTTTAGAGAAGTCCCATTTGGAACCGGACATGTGGATTTTGATAAAGCAATTGAGACAGCATGGAAATTAGGCGTAAGAAAATATGTCACAGAATTTTGGTATACAGGAAATCCATCTTGGGAAGAAGACTTAAAAGAAGCAAACTCAATGATGAGAAAAATACTCAACAGACAACCATGAAAGGAGAAAAAAGTGAATTTTGAAAAAAAAGTACTGAAAAACTTGGAAAAATGCTATTCTATAGCTCCGCTTACATTTCATGGAAAACATTGTTTTTTAGTGGCTGCTGAAAAACATTCTGCTTGTTACTTATTTGATGAAAATGGAAAATATCTGGATACTGTCTGGGAAGAACCAGGTGGTGTTATGACCATGGTACAGTTGCCGGGAAGAGATGGTGAATTCTTAGCCACTCATCGTTTTTATTCTCCAAATGATTCTCAAAGTGCATCCTTAGTATATGTGCGCCATGAAACTGAAAAAGGTTGGGTCGTACGCGAATTGATAAAGCTTCCCTTTGTACATAGATTCGATATTTTCCAAACGGAAGATTCATGTTATTTGCTGGCATGTACGCTAAAATCAGATCATCAATATAAAGATGATTGGCGTTTTCCAGGAAAAATATATGTGGGGAAACTTCCAGAAAATCTGGCCGACTTCTGTGATAAAAAACAGTTTGAATTAACCGTATTGAAAGAAAATCTCTTAAAAAATCACGGCTATACAAGATGTATTGAAGATAAAATTCAGACTGGTATTATTTCATGTGAAAATGGAATTTTCCAGGTATATCCACCACGAGATTCGAACAGCACATGGACAGTAAAAGAATTATTAGAAATACCTGCAAGTGATACTATTAAGCTAGATCTGGATGGTGACGGAACAGATGAATTGTTTGTATTTACCCCCTTCCATGGAGATACTATTCAAATCTATCATCAATATAATGATGACTGGAAAATGGTATATGAGCATCCTCAAAAACTGGAAATGCTGCATGCTATTGACTGTGGAACAATAAACCAAAAAAAATGTATCTATTTCGGGTATCGCAAACAGGAAAGAAAACTAATGTGCCTGTATTATGACGTAGAAAAAAAGAAATACCAAACAGAAACAATAGATGAAGACTGTGGTCCTGCAAATATTCACTTTTTTACTTTACAGGAAAAAGAATGTCTTATTGCGGCAAATCGCGAAATCGATGAAATCGCATTGTATATCAATAAATCCTGATGATATTTGATGACATTTGACCTTGTTTTTGTTATAATGAAACCAAAATGTCAGGGACACTTTTATGTCCCTGGCATCTGTCAAATGAAGAGTCGAAGGTGATGCCAATATGAGTATGAAAATGAATCACAGAGAAAGCAAGATCATTGAATATGTAAATGAACATGGGAGTGCCACGGTAACTGAGTTAAGTAACTACACTAAGGTATCAGAAATTACAATACGACGTGATTTAGAGAGACTTGAAAGCAGAAAAGCTGTAATTCGATATCATGGAGGTGCCAAAAAAAACACTAGTTTAGAAGGCAAAGATCCCATTATGGAATTCAAGGCAAAAGAAGCCAAAATGTGCGATGAAAAAAAACGAATCGGAAAAAAAGCGGCAGAGCTTATTAAGGATGGTGACATTGTTTTTATGAATAGTGGCACCACTGTATTAACATTCTTAGAATGCCTTGAAAAAAAGAATGTTACAGTTGCTACCAATAATACTGCAGCTTTAGATTGTCAGCTTTCTTCAGGCATTGATATACTTATGCTTGGAGGCAACTATTCTTGTAGAACAAGATCTGTTGAGGGAGATTTTACTTGCAATCAAATTATGGGGATTTACAGCACATGTACCGTTTTAGGGGTAAATGCTTTGGACTTAGAGAACGGAATGACTACCAGTGTTTATCAGCAAAGTATGATCAACAAGTCAATGATCAACCATACAAAAGGTAAAGTAATTCTATTGGCTGATAGTACAAAAATGGGACGGATCTCTAATTTTGTTTCCGCTTCTCTTTCTAGTATACAAATTATAGTTACAGATGATAAATGTCCTCCTGCTTATGTTGAAGGCTTTAGGGAAAAGGGGATAGAGGTCTTCATTGTTTAAATGCAAACAATCATTAAAATGAGCAAATGAACATTTTACTTCGTACAGTAAAAAATAATAGTTTGCACAATGTATCTTAAAAATGTGCAAACTATTTATTTTTTTATATTTTTTTTGCAAAAATAGTGCGAAATAGTGATTAAATGATAAAAAAATTACAAGATGCATAAAAATAATGATAAAAAATCAGCAATTATTACATATTTCAATTCGATCAAAATAAGTATATAATAATGATTGAAAGAAATAAGTACGGGGTTAAATGATCAATAGTGATTAAAAACAATCAAAACGCTTTGGTCAAAAAGAAAGGAGAAGCTTATGTTAGGAAAAAAGGTATGGGGTATTTTAATGGCAACCGCTATGACAGTTTCAACAGTTATCGGTGGCGCAGTTGTTACAAATGCGGAGACATCTGATGCAGGCGAGGATGTTACATTAACTTTTTGGACACCATCATGGAGAGAAGCTGCGGAGGCACCAATTATTGAGGATTTCATGAAAGAATATCCAAACATCAAAATTGATGTCACTTATATGTCATCTGACGATATTAAAGCAAATACTAAAATCGCAGCATCTTCCGGAACATTACCTGATATGTGGTATAACTGGGGTGGAGTACTTGCCGATTTTTATGCAGAGAATGGTCTTTGCTTAGATCTGACGGAGTATGCTGAAGAACACGACTGGGATAATACATATTTATCAGGTGCACTTGATCTTTGCAAGTATGATGACCAGTTAATTGGTTTACCACAGAATCTTGTTGGATTAGTTATGTATTATCGAAAAGACATTTTCCAAAAATGTGGAATTGAGGTGCCAAAAACATTTGAAGAATTAGAGACTGTTTGCGCAACTCTTAAGGAAAATGGTGTTATACCATTCTCTTCTTATGGTTCTCATATGATGCGTTATATGGAAGAACTGATTGAATATTATGGTGGTCCGGAAGAACATGATAATCTGTTAACTTTAGATGCAGATTGGGGAAGTTCCGATGCATTAAAGAAGAGCTTCGAGAAGTTAAAAGAATGGAATGATGCCGGTTATTTCCCGGATGGTGTTTTAACTGCTGATAATTCTGTAGCATCCATGTATGTATATAATGGAGAATGTGCAATGATTATGGAGAATCCTGGAATGGCCTCTCAGATTGTTGCAAACGGATATAATCCAGATGATTATGGTTGGTTCCAGTTCCCAACAAATGATAAAGGAACAGGACGTTTGTCCGCATATGTAAAGCTTTGCCAGTTTAATGCAGATATTACCGATGAAAAATTAGACGCTGCTATGACTTTCTGGAATTATTATTACAGTGATGAAAGCCTTGCTGCACATGCAGCAATTGAGCAGCCAACAGCACGTATCGGAGCTCCATTACCGGAAAATTACGCTCTTGCGGATGGAATGTTGGATTTAATTAATACAAATGGTGGATTTTCTACTATGGATTTGAAAGTTCCGGCTGAAGTAATGTCTCAGTATTTCTCAGTTCAGGATGCAGTAGTGTTAGGACAGACAGCTCCTGAAAATGCAGGTGCTGAAATTCAGGCAGCAATTGAAAGTTATCGTGCAAATCAGTAAAAATTATTTAATAATATAGTAAATACCAGATAAGTATCAACATATGAATGTTCTGGGCATTCTAAAAAAGATGCCCAGAACATTTTTACCAAAAGATACCAATTGAAATGGAGGAACGGCTTTGAGAAAAAGAAAATCAAGATATTTATTTATGTTACCGGCCTTGCTAATCTATTGTATCGTTGTTGTTGTGCCTGCTCTGTATTCGATTTCTCTAAGCTTTTTTAAATGGAATGGTTTAGGAAAGAAAACCTTTGTAGGATTCAAAAACTATGTAAATCTATTTTCTGTAGATGTTGTATTTCAAACAGCTTTAAAAAACAATTTACTCTGGATTCTTTTGACGATTGTTTTTGTAACATCAATAGCTCTTTTTCTGGCTATGATCCTGAATCGTTCATTTCATGGCAGAGTAATGTACAGGGCTATTTTCTATTTTCCATATATGCTCTCCTGGGTAGTAATTGGTATTATTTGGAAATGGATTTATAACCCTAATATTGGCTTTTTAGATGAAATGTTAAAACTCATCGGATGTGCAGATTTAAAAATAAAATGGCTGTCAGATCCTAAAATTGCTTTGTATTGTGTATTTGTAGCTTCACTGTGGCAGGGAGTTGGTCAGCCAATGCTTTATTTTTTAGCCGGATTACAGGCAATTCCGCAAGAGCTATATGAAGCAGCACGAGTAGACGGAGCTGGAAAAATTTCGTTATTTATTCATATAACAATTCCCCAATTGAAAGAGACTTTTGTTATTGTATTTGCAACTTTGATTATTGCGTCAATGAAAGTATATGACGTTGTATATGTTATGACTAATGGTGGACCTGCAAATTCCACTCAGACACTGGCTTCGTATATGTATTCCCAGACTTTTTCCTTTTCAAACTTGGGAACAGGAAGTGCGATTGCTACTGTCATGATGATGATTATGATGGTTATTATTATTCCTTATGTCCTTTTTACAACAAAGGAAGATTGAGAGGTCTGTGATGGAAAAAAACAAAAAAACTATAAACAAAAAAATTGTTTTTTATGTATTACTTACACTGTTGGCTATTATATGGTTAATTCCTATTTTTACAGTGTTCCTGACCTCTATTAAAAGCACCCAGGATTTTTATACTGGAGTAGGACTTTTTGAATTACCAAAGCAGTTTCAATGGAGTAATTTTACAGATGCATGGAATACAGGACGCCTTGGCTTATATATGAAAAACGGCTTAATAGTTTGTTTTCTGAAAGTACCGCTTGGCATTGTTTGTTCTTCTTTATTAGCATTTGCATTAACCCGTTTAAGTATTCCTCATAGCAGAGCAATTTTTATATTTGTACTCGTAGGAATGATGTTACCATTACAAAGTGTATTAATCCCTCTAAATATTTTATTTTCCAGATTGAATTTAACAAATACTTATTTTTGTTTATTCTTTTCTTATATTGGATTTGGTATTCCACTTGGAACTTTAATATTCAGAGGATTTTTCAAGGGAATTCCCAAAGAACTGGATGAAGCAGCTTATATAGATGGCTGTGGAAATATGAAGCTATACATAAAAGTTATTTTACCGTTAGCAAAACCAGCTATTGCTACTGTGTTTATCATTGACTTTTTAAATACCTGGAATGAATTTATGGTTCAAAGTGTATTGATCACCAATGATTCCATGAAAACTGTTCCTAATGGATTACTTAGCTTTTTTGGAGAATTTACAGTAGATTATGGCCTTTTAAATGCTGGCGTACTAATTACCATTATCCCGGTTTTACTTGTATATCTATTATTCCAAAAATATTTCGTAAATGGTATGGCTGGTGCTGTAAAAGGATAATAAATCGGAGGATTACAAATGATGAAAAAAAAATATTTTGCAAATTGGGAATCTTTAAACTCACATCCAATACCTCAGTGGTATGAAGATTGTAAATTAGGAATTTTTATTCACTGGGGCTTATATTCTGTTCCTGCCTTTGCAAATCCGTCCTATCAGTTAGGTGAAATTCCTACAGAGTATGACTGGTATGTGAATAATCCATATGCAGAATGGTATGAAAATTCTGTCAGAGTTGGGGAAGGTCCCACCTATGAACACCACATCAAAACATATGGAAAAGATTTTGCATATACTAATTTTGCAGACATGTGGAAAGCTGAAAATTGGAATCCGCAGGAATGGGTAGACTTATTTCAAAAAGCTGGAGCTAAATATGTTGTTTTAGTAACAAAACATCATGATGGATTCTGTTTATATCCTAGTGAATATACAGATTTTAATTCAGTAAAAAAAGGACCCATGAGAGATATCACAGGAGAATTATGTGAAGCAGTAGAAAAAACGGATATGAAAATGGGTCTTTATTATTCAGGATTTCTGAATTGGCGTTTTGATGATGAACCTGTATTTAGTAAAAGTAACATTGAAACATATTGTTGTCCAACAGCTGAATATGCTGATTTTGTATATCATCAAAGTAAAGAATTGATTGATAAGTATCATCCATCTTTATTCTGGAACGATGTAGGATGGCCAAAAGCTGGTGAAAATCATTTAAAACATTTACTAGCTCATTATTATAATGTGTGCGAAGAAGCTGTAGTCAATGATCGTTTTAGTAGTTTTTATCATGGATATTTGACAAAGGAATATAAATCTGGAGTTGCAACAAGAATCGACAAGTGGGAAATGTGCAGAGGTCTTGGACTTTCTTTTGGCTATAATGCTATGGAAAACGATCAAAATGCTATTTCCAGCAAAGATCTTATAGATTTACTTGTTTCAACGGTTGGAAATAACGGAAATCTACTTGTAAATGTAGGGCCAAAAGCCGATGGCACTATTCCTGATTGGCAGGCAGAACGTTTACTTGCTCTTGGAAAATGGCTGAATATAAATGGCGAAGCTATTTACGGAACCAGAATATGTGAGCGGGAAACTATAGAAACTGATTCTGTACATATGCATTTTACGCAAAAAAATGAAAAACTGTATTTACTGCTTACAAAAGTTCCAACTCAAAAATTTGAGATTTTCGTTTCTGATATTGATAAAATTCCAACTCCATTGGATTCAGCAATAAAATTCCATGCAGTAAATGAAAATGGTGGTTGCAAAATCACTGTGGAAGCTAGAGAAAGTGATTATGCAATTGCCTTTCAGTTTTAATATAACTCCATATTATAAAAATCATTCAAAAGTAGCGTAAGGTTGATTGCATGACCTTTACGCTACTTTTGAACATTTTTCTTACCATTAAGAATTTTTTTACCATTTTTTTAGCTTATATTGAAAACTCTTCTGGATTGTGTAAAATAAAACCAAAGAATTTTATATTTACGAAGGAGGAGTTTTATGAGATAGAAAATAACAAATCACCATTTTTTCGGGGTAATTTTATACCTGCTGCTTTTGCTTTTACTGACTCCGGAGCACGCATCCAGCGTACAGGCGGCAACTAACGGCAACCAGATTGATGTGAAGCTGGCAGAAGGAATCCGACGTTATGATTACGCTTATGAAGTACTGAATCTTGTAAATCAAGAACGTGCGAAATCAAACCTGCAGACTCTAACCATGGACAAAAATCTGTTGGAATGCGCCATGACAAGAGCCCAGGAGCTGACTCTTTACGCTTCCCACACCTGTCCAAACGGCAACAGCTGCATGACAGCTTTCCCATATTTCGGATATAACTCAAGCGAAAACCTGGCAATCAAACAGGTTTCTCCAGAGGATGTCATGAATTCCTGGATGAATTCCACAGGTCATCGTACCAATATTATGGCTTCCGGAAATGTATCTGCTGGAATTGGATGCTTTTATCAGAATGGTGCACTTTACTGGATACAATGTTTTTCTTCCCACGCTGCCCAGGCTTGCTCTCAGCCAGGAAATCAGAAGGTTTCCCCCACTATTTCCGTACTTTCGGATCTGGTAAATATCAGCTTCAATGAAACTTCTCATGTAAGCTTCACCGAAGCACAGAAAACCATGAAGATTTACGTAACATGCGCAGGATTTTCTTATATGAAATCCGTTCTGGACCCGACTTCCTTTAACTGGTCCACTGGTGATTCCGCAATTGCTTCCGTAAGCCCAAATGGTGTGATTCAGCTAAAAAGTGCAGGAACAACTACCGTTACTGCATCTATGAAATCCGCACCTACGAAATCCCTCACAGCACAGCTAAACGCATATTTCGATTTGAACAGTGCCTATTGCAATATTTCTCCGCGTTCCTATACTTACACAGGAAATGTGGCTATCCCTGCCCTGACAGTTACTTTCCACGGTTAGGCCTTGACAGAAGGCAAAGACTACACTGTTTCCTTTGAAAACAATGTGAATGCAGGAAGAGCCAGTTATACAATTAATGGACTTGGTCTTTACAAAGGTACTCAAACTTCCCACTTTTCTATTTACAATGCTTCAATCCGGGATGCAGAGATTTCTTTTTCCCAGTTCTCTTATATTTATAAGGGAACACCGCTAACTCCGAAACCAACCGTTACCTGGAATGGCAAAACGCTGACAGAGGGAAAAGATTATACACTTTCCTATAGCAATAACAATCAGCAAGGTAACGCATATATTACAGTTACTGGAAAGGGAAACTTTAAAGACGAGAAAAACAGTCATTTTTATATTGATACCACCCCAATTCATACTGCTGTAATCGGCAATATTCCGGCATATGAGTATTCCCCTGGAAAAGAATTCAAACCGGAGCCAACCGTTACTTTGAATGGTGTACTTTTGAGAAAAGACAAGGACTACGTTCTTTCTTACGGCAACAATAAGAATGCAAGTTCCAGATACAACAAGCCTTATGTAGAGGTTAGCGGAATCGGGCTTTACAGAAGCGGTGTACGAAAATATTTTACCATTAATCCGGTTAAGGTTTCCGGCGAAACAGTCAAAATAGCAAAAACAAACTTTGGCAATAGCGATATGTATAATTTCCTGAAAGACAATGTAGTTGTTACTTACAAGGGCACACAGATTCCTTCAGACTGCATGGAATTTTATTCCCTCTGGGGATCTTCCAATAACGAGGTTCTTGGTTTTACTATTGAATATACAGGGAATTATACCGGAGAAGACAGAAATATGACTTCTTTGAAAAGATGTACAGTTTCTGCAATTGGAAGTCAGATCTATAAGGGAAGTGCATTGACTCCGAAGCCAACCGTAAAATTTGGTTCTGCTGTACTAAAAGAAGGAACGGATTATACACTTTCCTGGAGCAATAATGCGAAAGTGGGAACCGGATCCGTTACGATTACCGGATTGAATAATTACTTCGCAAGCATTTTCGTAAACTTTACAATCGTTGCCCCGACACCGACAGCTACACCGACTCCGAAGCCGACTGCGAAACCAACCACCACTCCAACTCCGAGGCCGACTGCAAAACCGACCGCCACTCCGACTCCGAAGCCGACTCTATCCAAGCCAACTGCGAAGCTGAAGACTGCATGGAATAACGTCACCATCAGTTGGAAGAAAGTTGCGAATGCACAGGGCTACATCCTTTCCAAGCAAACTGGCTCCGGCAAATACATAAAACTTAAAACGCTGAATTCCAAAACACTTTCCTATAAAGACACAAAGGTTTTGGTAGGCACCAAATACACCTATAAGGTTCGTGCCCGCAAAAAGGCAGGCTCCGGTTACATTTACAGCTCCTACTCCAAAGCTGTATCTACAACACAGAAGCTTTCCAAGCCTGGGCTTACACTGAAAACCACTAAAGGAAAACAAATTCTTTCCTGGAAAAAGGTTTCCGGTGCCAGTGGTTACTATTTATATCAAAAGAAGGGAAACGGTTCTTTCAAACAAATAAAAAAATGTTCTTCGAAAACCACCAAATATACTGTAAAAACCAAAAAAGGTACTACTTACAGTTATAAATTGGTTCCGTACCGTGTGATCAACAAAAAACTGAAAAACGGTCCAGCCAGCTCAGTAAAAAGCAGAAAGGCTAAATAACGCAAACCGCCGCATTGATAAAACTCAAATCAATGCGACGGTTATTTAATAACTTAACTTATAACCGTTTGTACGATGATCAATATTTTCAGATATTTCATTGTAACGATTGCTCTTTTTGGCAGAAGAAAGCAGATTAAACCCAACGGGGATAAAACTGTAACCATCAGATCACCCCAGTGTAAGCAGGGTAAATCCTTTCTGAAATCTATGTTCTACATGATCATAGACATGTGCAAGCAGTTCTACAGATTTACTCCGATTCCGCTTTACTACGGAATCATCCAGAACCAGTACTTTTACCCGTTCCGGTCTGGTAAGAGCATCAAATCTGGAAGTAACTTTAGCTGCAAGGAGCAGAAGAAATCTGCTCCAGTTATAGGAAGTTTCATTAAGAAAACGATAATACGTATTCTTTGAAATGGCCTGGTCTTTATGTTTAGAGTTCAGGAAACGAAAGAGATTTCGTCCCTGAAATACAAGCAGGAGTAAAAATTGAAATACTTCATATGCTGAAACGCCGCAGGATTTTGTAATGTTGGAGTTTCGCAATAATTTTCCAATCTGAAGTTCTTTTAAAGCATTGGAAAATTGATTTTGGGTATTTTCATTTTTATCATTTTGGTATATCATAAGTTCAGCATCTTTTCCTTTGAGTATTTGTTTGTGGTGAACTTATTATATCAAAGATTAGGTGCTATTTTTATGTCAAGGTACCAATTATTTTAAAATTTTAGTTGAAAAATCAACTGTTTATGCCCGTTTTACTGGTGGGAAAGTTGAGTAAATTATTACAAAAAGATTATACCAAAAATTCAGACGGATATTTATGTTTCTTCTAGAAGGTTCCCCAGCTCCTGATCATGTAACATTTGCAAGGTTTAGAAGTATCCATTTTACTCCCTGTTCTAAACGCATCCTTGCAGAAATGTCTAATGCATTGTTTGATATGGGAGAAATTTCAGGAGAGACCATTTTTATTGATGGTACAAAAATTGAAGCCAGTACTAATAAGTATACTTTCGTCTGGAAGAAGGCAGTAACAAAAAAACAGGCAAAACTTTTGCAGAAACTTGCTGATTTTGTAGCTGAGTGTGAGTTGCTTTATGATATAAAAATCGTTTATGGAAATACGATAAAAATAAAGCATGTAAAGAAGCTACGCAAAAAACTGTATGCATTAAAAGAAACTGAAAAAATAGTGTTTGTGCATGGGAGTGGAAAAAGAAAAACGCCGCTTCACGGAAATTCATTCGTTAAGCGATAGCCCCCTTCAATTAAGTTGATAAAATTTAACAAAGTATACCGAGAATATTTCTCTGTATTTACTACAGTGAAAATGGGACTTACAAATGGAAAAATGAATTAAAGTACAGAATATAGGACTTATATATAGGGAAATCCATTTTTTACCAGATAAATTGTACTTTATTAAAAGCATGGACTAAACTGATTGACGGCGAAAAAACAATCCCGTATACTACAATCGTTAAATCAATAACAATTCTTCAATATACGCGGAGAACTATAAAATAAAGAAAGAGGTACAAGAATGAAAGATTTTGCACAGTGGGAAGGCTTCGAAGGAAGTCGTTGGAAAGAACAAATTAACGTTCGTGATTTTATCCGTCACAATTATACCCCTTATGACGGAGACGATTCTTTCCTGGAAGGACCGACCGAGGCTACCGACAAACTGTGGGGAAAGCTGCAGGAGCTGCAGAAAGCAGAGCGTGCAAACAATGGTGTGCTTGACATGGAGACAAAGGTTGTCACAGGCCTGACCGCATACGGACCAGGATATATTGCTGAAGACCTGAAGGATCTTGAGAAGGTTGTAGGACTTCAGACAGACAAGCCTCTGAAACGTGCATTTATGCCATACGGCGGAATCAAAATGGCTGAGCAGGCATGCGAAATGTACGGCTACAAGGTAGATCCTCAGATCCACGATATGTTTACAAAATATGAGTTCAAAACACATAACCAGGGCGTTTTTGACATTTATACACCAGAAATGAAAAGAGCACGTCACAGCCACATCCTTACCGGACTTCCGGATACTTATGGACGTGGACGTATCGTTGGCGATTACAGACGTGTGGCTCTGTACGGTATTGACGCTCTGATCGCAGGCAAGGAGAAAGACTTTGCAGACAGCGACCGCCAGGGTATGAGACGTTATGATTTCCAGCTTCGTGAGGAAATCGCAGATCAGATCCGCGCTCTTAAAGGAATGAAAGAGATGGCAAAGGTCTATGGTTATGATATTTCAGAGCCTGCAAAGAATGCTCATGAGGCATTCCAGTGGCTGTACTTTGGATATCTTGCAGCAATTAAGACCCAGAATGGTGCTGCAATGAGTGTTGGACGTATCTCCACATTCCTTGATATCTATATTGAAAGAGACCTTAAGAATGGCGTGATCACTGAGAAAGAGGCACAGGAGCTTGTTGACCACATGGTAATGAAATTCCGTATGGTTAAATTTGCAAGAATTGAGTCCTACAACCAGCTGTTCTCCGGTGACCCGGTATGGGCAACTCTTGAGGTTGCAGGTATTGGTGTTGACGGACGCCACATGGTTACCAAGAATGACTATCGTTTCCTTCATACTCTTGAGGATATGGGACCGGCTCCGGAGCCAAACCTTACTGTTCTTTATTCTTCCAAGCTGCCGGAAAACTTCAAGAAATATGCTGCTAATATTTCTGTTACAACAAGTTCTATCCAGTATGAGAACGATGATGTTATGCGTCCGGTATGGGGCGATGATTATTCCATCTGCTGCTGTGTATCTGCTACTGAGACTGGTAAGGAAATGCAGTTCTTTGGAGCTCGTGCAAATCTTGCAAAATGCCTCCTTTACGCGATCAACGGTGGTGTGGATGAGAAGTTAAAGACTCAGGTAGGACCGGAGTACAAGCCGATCACTTCCGAGTATCTTGATTATGATGAGGTTATGCAGAAATATGACCAGATGATGGACTGGCTGGCTCATCTGTATGTAGGAACTCTGAACATGATCCACTATATGCATGATAAATATTACTATGAGGCAGCTGAGATGGCGCTTATCGATACCAAGGTTGAGCGTTCTTTTGCAACAGGTATTGCTGGATTTTCACATGTAGTAGATTCTCTGTCTGCTATTAAGTATGCGAAGGTAAAAGCTATCCGTGATGAGGATGGAATTACCACTGATTTCCAGGTTGAGGGTGATTTCCCACGCTATGGTAATGATGATGACAGAGCAGATGAGATTGCAAGAAATCTGCTTTCCACCTTCATGGATAAACTGAAACACATCCATACCTACCGTGATTCCAAGCCAACCACTTCTATTCTTACCATTACCTCTAACGTTGTTTATGGTAAAGCTACCGGAGCTCTTCCTGATGGAAGAAAGGCTGGAGAGCCTCTGGCACCTGGTGCAAACCCATCCTACGGCGCAGAGCAGAACGGACTTCTTGCTTCCCTGAACTCTGTTGCAAAGCTTGACTATGAGGATGCACTGGATGGAATTTCCAATACACAGACCATTAATCCGGAAGCTCTTGGACATAGTGATGAAGAGCGTACAGATAATCTGGTACATGTACTGGACGGATATTTCAACCAGGGTGCACATCACCTGAACGTAAATGTATTTGGCAAAGAGAAACTGATCGATGCTATGGAGCATCCAGAAAAAGAGGAGTATGCAAACTTCACTATCCGTGTTTCCGGTTATGCAGTTAAGTTTATCGATCTGACAAGAGAGCAGCAGCTGGATGTTATTGCCAGAACCTGCCACGACAGAATGTAAGTCTGATATTTTAAAATAGTATCGGCGAAACAAAAGGGCATGCAATACAATATATGTTAGAGGTTGCATGTCCTTTTTATAAATATGAATGCAAAGGAATTAGAAATGTTAAAAGGCTATGTTCATTCTCTGGAGAGCTTCGGGTCTGTGGACGGACCTGGAGTGAGATATGTGATTTTTCTTTCTGGCTGTGCTATGCGTTGTCAGTTCTGCCATAATCCGGATACCTGGAATATGACAGATGGAAAAGAGTACACTACGGATCAACTTTTGAAGACAGCACTTCGGTTTAAGTCTTACTGGGGAGATAAGGGTGGTATCACGGTGAGCGGCGGGGAACCACTTTTGCAGATGGATTTTCTCACAGAGCTTTTCCGTAAGGCAAAGGAAACGGGAGTCCATACTACTTTGGATACCAGCGGAAATCCTTATACGACTAAGGTGCCGTGGCATTCTAAGTGGCTGGAGCTGATGAAGTATACAGATCTTCTGCTTCTGGATATCAAGCAGATCAATGAGCAGGAGCATGTGAAGCTTACCGGGCAGACCAATGCGAATATTCTTGCCATGGCCCGTGAGCTTTCGGATATGGGTAAGCCTGTTTGGATCCGGCATGTGTTAGTACCGGGGGGCAGTGACAAGGATGAGTATCTGCACCAGCTGGCGGATTTTATCCATACACTGAAAAACGTTGAGCGCGTGGAAGTTCTTCCGTATCATACTCTTGGCATTTTTAAATGGGAAAAGCTGGGGATTCCTTATCCGCTGGAGGGCGTGAAACCTCCTACGCAGGAGAGGATTGATAATGCCAGACGGATTCTTGGGGCGATTTAAGAGCGTGAAAGAAAGTAAATAAAACTCCTTAAGGGGAGGCCGTTGCGGACTGGAAATGAGTTCGCAATGGCCTCTTTTAAGTTGCTATTTAGTTGGTTAAAAGTTCTTCAGGAGGGACGCATTTGGACAATGTGTATTACTCACTCGCCGGCG
>OGOL01000159.1_pt1 | contig 82210 bp, 65 predicted proteins | sample 1552641 | NCBI WGS metagenome assembly OGOL01 (sample SAMEA2580140, study PRJEB22360) | human gut metagenome | biome: human gut; feature: human-associated habitat; material: faeces | place: Denmark | collected 2008/2010 | reverse complement strand
CCGAACAGCTCAGGAAATATGAATCACAGGGAAAGATACTTGACGGACGCAACAGTTACTCAAAGACAGACAATGACGCTACTTTCATGCGCATGAAAGAGGACCATATGAGGAACGGACAGCTCAAACCCGGATATAATCCCCAAATCAGCACCAACAAACAGTTCATTTTGAACTATACCATCCATCAGTGTGCGGGTGATACCTCCACCTATCCTCTGCATATGGATGATTTCCATTCCCTTTACGGCAGATACCCTGACGTATCTGTCTGCGATGCCGGATACGGGAGTGAGGAGAACTATCTGTATGCCTTCAGACATGGCATTGAAACCTTTATAAAGTACAACTATTTTCATAAGGAACAGAAAAGGAACTTCCGGAACGACCCGTTTCTGTCTTCCAACTTTTATTATAATGAAGAAACCGACGGCATGTACTGTCCGATGGGACAGAGAATGAAAAGACTCTCCGATGCAAAGAGGATAACAGACAACGGTTTTGTGCAGACCATATCAAGATACAGGGCACATAACTGTAATGGCTGCCCGCTAAGATGCCGGTGTCACAGAGGCCGGTCGGAAAGAATTGTGCAGGTAAACCACCGTCTGCGGAAAATCAAGGAAAGGGAACGTGAAAAGCTGCTCTCTGATGAAGGCCTGAAATATCGCAGCCAGCGACCGCAGGATGTGGAAGCCGTTTTTGGAAACCTCAAGAACAACAAGCAATTCAAGAGGTTCCATCTTCGTGGACTTAAGAAGGTTGAAATTGAGTTCGGCCTGCTGGCCATTGCACATAATCTTGCAAAAATAGCCTCTTAGGAGGCTTATACCAATAAAAAACAGTTTGAATGGAAAAAGTAAGTTTGTAAGCTTCTTTTTTTGAGAAAAATCCAAATGACTTCAATTTGAAATAAAACAAAAGAGGCCATCTCAACTCTATTTTGAGACAGCCTCTTTTTTTCATATACCTTTTTCTTATTTCAAAGCGGCTTCAATATCAGCCATAAGTTCTTGAAATTCAGATTTTGTATAACCTATTGAGGCATGAATCAGCTTACCGTCTTTTCCGAACAGATATGCTCTGGGGATTGTCTGGTCGGCAAAAAGAGAAAAAACTTCCCGTTTAGGGTCCGGATAGAGCGGAAAACTGAACTTCTTCCGTTCATTGTATTTTTTCAGTTCCGCATCCGTATGCTCCCGACCGATAACCAACAGCTTGAAATCCTTGTTATCCTTATATTTCGGCCATAAGGTCTTCTGAACTTCTGCCAGTTCTATCTGACAAGGACCGCACCACGTAGCAAACAAACTGACCAGTACTACCTTTCCTTTCAAATCGGCAGGTGTCACTTTACCATATATCTCCGAACTCAGGGTAATGGCAGGCATGGCATCACCCAAACTGATTTTTTCTTTCCCGGTGTCTTGTGCTGAAGCAGCCAGTACGCCCATCCAAATCAGACACAAAAGGCTCCAAATCCGTAAATTTTTCATTGTTCTTTCCTTTCTATAAAATGTTAAACCCTGACAAATATACCGTAAACCGCTGGAAAATCCGCCAAGGAGTCTATCTTTGTAAATAGTTTTAACGAAAAACAAGAGCGCGTATGATGACATTTATCTCGTGTGCCAAGACCATGACCGCACGTAGCAAAACTCCATATCCAGAAACCAGTACCCCTCATTTTTTGAAAGAGGCCCGCGAAAACGCCTTATACATGACGCAGTTTACCGCCGAAGAGCTGGCTCAGATGCTGAAAGTGAATCCGAAGTTAGCAGCCGAAAACTATCTGCGCTACCACGAGTTCCTTTCACCGGAGACTCCTGCCCTGCCGGCTCTTCTGGCCTACACAGGAATCGTGTTCAAGCACATCCATCCGGCTGACTTTACCGCAGAAGATTTCCAGTATGCCCAGCAGCATTTGTTGATTACCTCTTTCTTATACGGATTGCTCCGCCCGCTGGACAGTATTCAGAATTACCGATTGGAAGGCAATGTACGGTTACCGGAACACGAACGGAAAACCATGTTTGAATACTGGCGCCCTCTGTTGACGGACTATTTCATTGATGCCATCCGGCAGCAAGGAGGCATTCTTGTCAACCTGGCCAGTGGTGAAATGAAAGACTTGTTCGACTGGGAAAAAGTCTGCCGGGAAGTACAGGTCGTTACGCCCGAGTTCTACACCCTGAAAAACGGGAAACCTACCACGGTAGTTATCTATGCCAAGATGTGCCGGGGCGAGATGACCCGCTTCATCCTGAAAAACCGGATAGCACATCCGGAACAGCTGAAAGAGTTTGAGTGGGAAGGCTTTTCCTATCACGGAGAAGAAGACGGGAGAATGCATTTCATTCTCCAATAAAAAGAAGCGGTCTGCCGAGCTATTTCTCCCGACAGACCGCCATCAATCAAATGAAATCTATTTCTTATTCTTCAGCACCGTTACATTCAATATCCGTAGCCAAAGTTACGTAGTTCAATACAGATGTACCGTCTACCAATGCTTTTTCTGTTTCTGTAGTTTCAGTTGTCAAGCATTTTCCCTTACCAGTAATCAGGGCATTGTACATCTTCACTTGTGTACCGGCACGCAAGCGAACACCCTGTTTCTCACCGCCGTTACCAATCAAGGTCAGGTTAGCCAAAGTAGGACAAGCTACCGGAGTGGCTGCGAAGTTCTTACCGTTGTTATCGCATTCCATCAAGCAGTCACAATCAAATCCGAGTGTTTCTTTTGCTTCCTGATAAGCCACCAGGAACTGACCGCGTCCGTTCCATCCTTCAGTCCAGTCGAAAGAGTCATCACTACAGTTAGTCACTACCATGTGTTTTACGTCAACGCTACCACCGAAGAATTCAAAACCGTCGTCAGAACCATTGTAAGCCTGTACGTATTCTACTGTAGTACCGTTACCTACGCCATAGAAAGAAATACCGTTTGCTTCATGTTCAGAATCCAATGCATATCCTGTATTTTCCAGACGAATATATTTCAGTGTACCAGAGTTATCATTGTCAGCAGAACCTCCATAAGCTGCATTACCGATTTCTGATGTACCTTCGCCATTTTCTGCGTTGGTATGAGCTTTACCGCAGATGTGCAAACCGCCCCATGCACCAGATTCTTTCTTGTCTGAGGTCATGATAATCGGATTCTCTTTTGTTCCTACAGCCTCAATCTTAGCACCCTGCTGTACCAAGATATAATCTACTGACTCATCATCAGTCTTAGCTACGATTTTCACACCTTCCTGGATAGTCAGTGTAGCGCCAGTCTTCACAATATATTCACCGCTAAGTGCATATACTTTATCCTTCAACAAAGTCTTATTGGCAGTCAGTTCACCTTTCAGAATTTCTACAGCATTGGCACTTGTTTCATCACCGTTACCACTTGTACGAATCCATCCGTCTGTCCAGTCATTATTAGCAGGGACGGCACCACGATATGCAGCTGCTTCGAAGAAATTATCAACCTTCGTCATGTCGGCTCCACCGTCAATCGTACCGACAAATTTGTTTGTAAATGTATTGCTGAAATTGTAATTAATTGCGTTATTGTTTGCTGCAGTCAAGAACAACTCTGAAGAATACGCATCTGCAACAGGAGGTTCCGGATTCGGAGTGTTGTCATCTTCACTACAAGCAGTACACAAAGTCATAGCAGCGATTGCGACCATCGACATAAATTTCAAGTTCATTGTTTTCATACTTTTCTCGTTAATAAAAAGTTTAGAATAGTGTTCAATTTTTTTCCTTTATGAATTTTTATAATGTATAGCTAAAACCTAATTCAAAGGTAGTTCCTCTTCCGTAGCGTTCCACTTCCAGTTTTCTGCCGTCTTTCACTTCCTGCTTGAACACGATGTCCTGATTCAGCAAGTCGGTCATCTGCAACTTAAAGTTCCAGTGGTCATTCAGTTTGTAAGTGGCTACGAAATCCAGCGTATGCAAGTCTTCCTGTTTCACGTCGCCCAATCCGGAAATACCTACCGCATGAATGCGTGGTCCTTGCAGGTTATAGAGCAGCGTAGCAGTCAGCTGTGTATCGTTCTTAAACTTAGGAGCATAGCTGATATCCGCATTCACCAGGTAAGGAGAGGCTCCTTGCAGGGAACGCTGTGCGTTGGTATAGGCTCCACCTTCCGGCAATTGTACGTTGGTGTACATGTAAGAAGCATTGGCTCCTACGCGGAAGTCGCGGAACAGTTCTCTACGGAATTCCACTTCCACTCCGGCAGCCACACCCGTATCTGCATTCTGGAAAGAGTGAACAGCCGCCCCGCCCGACAAGGTCTGTGTACGCTCAATCGGGTCTTCCAGGATTTTCGCATAACCCGTAATAGAGAACATATTGTTGCTGTTCTGCAGGTCAAAGCGTTCATAGCGCAAGTCGATATTGTAGTTATATCCGTTCTTCAATTCTGCATTACCTCGGATCATGGCTGCTCCATACGATTCCTGATAGAGGAAAGGAGCCATTTCGATAAATGACGGACGCGTTACCGTACGTGAGAACGAGAAGCGCAGGCTGTTGGCATCGTTCACTGTATATTTCAAGTTCATGGCTGGGAAGAAGTCATGGCAGTTCACCTCATTCCGTTTGGCTTCACCTCCGTCAGTCGCATAATTTACCCACTGGTGACTGTATTCATAACGCACCCCGATATTCACTAAGAAATTGGCTGTCGGATAATATTCTGCATCAATAAATCCGGCATAGATGGAGTGTCCGGCATCATACTGGTCCTTAGGCTGCTGGTCACGGATTATAGAAATGTCTCCATTGGCAATATGGTCATACCCCATAAAGCTGGAAGTCTGGTAAATATCCTCTATTTCAGGATTGAAACGGCTTACATCATAGTAGAAACGTGTAGAACGGAACGTACGGCTCTTGTCTTTGTAAGTAGCTCCCATACGTATCAGGTTATTGTCTCCATAGCGATAAGAACTTCGCAAATCGCCCACCCATTCTTCTTCATTCAGCGAGCCGAAATAACGCATATTCTCCTGCTTGTTCAGGTCGAACAGTTCCAGAGAGTTTCCAGCCTTTTCAAACATTACCTGTCTGCGGTCTGGCTCTTCGCTGGAAGTCTTGCTGTAAGAACCACTCCAGTTCAAATCCCACTGCTTTCCAAACTCATGGTGTCCGTTCAACTGATGATTTTGAAGTGTATAAATATGAGTTACAGAGTTGTTACCTATCAGTTCATTGTCTTCATAATCTTCTCCTTGTCGCAACATATAGGTATTCTCCGCATTACGTGCATAGAAAAAGGTGTACCCAATACGGTCGGCTTCTCTAAGTGTATAAGCCAGGTTACCAAGTCCTGCCAGTTTCAGCTCCTGACGGTAACTGTCGTAATTAAACTGGTCGAGAGTCGTACCTCCGGCTTCAAGTGTGCGATAAAAAGCATCTTTTGTGGTTTCATTGGTATTGCTTGCACTCAACGCGGCCAACAGACTCAGATTCTGTCCATTTACATCCCAGTTCTTTCCGCCGGCTATATTACCGCCAAATTCCGGAATACTTGTACTCTTATTCACATCGAAGGTTGTATGAAAAGGATTTTCCTTCGTAATGGCAGTTGAAAAATCCGCCTTAGGCATGTCAATGTATTTCTGATTAATGCCCGGATTACGGAACAAGGAATACTGCTGATCCATTTTATAGAAATCCTGGAAAATTGTATTGAACCGGCCTCCCGTATTGAAACCGATGGAGAAAAAGTCTTTTCCGGTATTTTCTTTGGTACTGATGTCAATGTGTGCTCCTGAATAATCTGCAAAAGTTCCAGCTTCATATACCTTACTGACCGTTATGTTCCGTACCGTACTTGAAGGAAACAAATCCAAAGGAATCAGTTTGTTATCCGGATTCGGGGAAGCAATCGGCAGTCCGTTCAAGGTAGTCGTACTATAACGGTCGCCCAATCCGCGCACAATCAGCTGTCCTGCACTGGCAATCGAGATACCGGTTATTTTCTTCACGCCTTCCTGTACATTACTGATGCCTTTCACGCTCATTTCTTTTGCCCCAAGGTTTTCAATGGCTACAGTGGCTTTCTGACGTTCCATGCTCAACGCACGTTCACCTTCCAAGTTTTTACGTGCTACAACAGAGACTTCGCTCAAGGTCTGTGCATCGCTTTCCATCTCAAAATTCAGCACTACATCTTTGCCTTTGGCTTTTACAGCCCCAGCCTTAATGTCGGTGTATCCCACGTATTTCACCACAAGGTCATATACTCCACCGGGAACATCCAAAATATAATTTCCATCAAGATCGGCTACAGCCCCTACTGTACTTCCAAGCACTTGTACGGTAGCTCCCGTCAATGGTTCTTTAGTCTGCTTGTCTACAATGGTACCTTTTATGGTTTCTGCTACCATCGGCATAGTAGAACAAGCTAAGAAACCTGAAACAAAAACAATCTCCTTAAAACCTAATCTCATAATCTATTCATGCATTTCTTTTTTCCGTTGCAAAGATGGAGTGTTTATGTTACAGCAGAACTTCATGAGATGTACATTTCATTTACGCAAAGATTACGTTTGTATTTCTGATTTGAGAAATCAAAAGAATACTTCATATCTTCTTTTTCTCCCCAATTATATAAGGTATAATCATAGTTTTTCCTATTTTTGTACAGACCAAAATAAATAAGATTATGTATCCTTTGAAATTCAAACCTATTTTAAAATCGACCCTTTGGGGAGGAGAACGTATTATTCCTTTCAAACAATTAGACTGTCAGCAGGAACAAGTGGGAGAAAGCTGGGAAATCTCAGACGTACCGGGCGACGAATCTGTAGTAGCAGAAGGTGCAGATGCCGGCAAGAACCTGACTCAGCTGATGGAAGAATATAAAGAAAAACTGGTAGGAGAAGAAAACTACAAGCGATTCCAGGGTAAATTCCCTTTGCTTATCAAGTTTATTGATGCCAAGCAGGATTTGTCTATTCAGGTACACCCTGACGATGAACTGGCCATGAAGCGCCACCAGTCTATGGGTAAAACAGAAATGTGGTATATCATCGACAATACTGGCGGAAAAGCACACTTGTACTCTGGTCTGAAAAAACAGATTACTCCGCAGGAATATGCCGACATGATTGAAAACAATACGATTTGTGATGCCCTCGACAAATATGACGTACAGCCTGGTGATGTATTCTTCTTGCCGGCAGGACGTATCCACAGCATCGGAGCCGGATGCTTCCTGGCAGAAATACAGCAGACTTCCAACATCACGTACCGTATTTACGACTTCAACCGCAGAGACAAGAACGGTAACTTGCGTGAACTGCATACGGAACTCTCAAAAGATGCCATCGACTATACTGTATCAGATGATTATCGTACGCACTATGAACCGCGTAAAGACGAACCGGTGGAACTGGTAAGCTGTCCGTACTTCACTACTTCTGTTTATAACCTGACAGAAACCATGAACATGGATTACAGCGAACTGGATTCGTTTGTTATTTACATCTGCATGAAGGGAGCCTGCACCGTTACTGACAACGAAGGCAACCGCATCAGCGTAAAAGCAGGTGAATCTGTATTGTTCCCGGCTACTACCCAGAACCTGGAAGTTGTGCCGGAAGGAGAAGTCTCTTTCCTGGAAACTTATGTATAATCTGATTTGATTTATACTCATTGCTGAGTCCTTTTCTTCTGTCCTTTTTCAGGCAGAGAAAGGGACTCAGTCATTTTTTACAAAAGCATTAGGTGATACGCCCGTAATCTGGCGGAACACACGATTGAAATGGTTGGGAGTGGCAAAACCTACTTCGTATGCAATCTGCTGCATGGTCCTTCCCCCATCGGCAAAAAGCTCGATAGCCCGCATGATTCTCAGATTGTTCACATAATAGCTGAAACGTATGCCCGACTCATTGAACAAACGGCTCAGGTTACGTACAGAGAATCCGAAATGAGCAGCCAGTTGCGGCATCTTCAAATTCTCATGCAAATGCTCCTGCAGATAGGCCAGAATAGGATGCAAACGTGCATCATTGGGAATGGCCAGCATCTTCAACAAGAAGCCCATATCCTGGCTGATGGAAGGCAGCAGTTTGAAAAAGCTGAGTGCAAAAGCATACAAATCGGGAGAATCAGCCTGTTCTATCTCCGTCCCCTTGGAAGCAATAAATTTCAAGTTCTCTGCAATGAAGGAGTTGGTGTGATAAATAGAGAATTCTTTCAAGGCCGTATCCTTGTCATCCGCATCCAGCGACAGATAGAAAATAACCAGTGACACCTGCCGGTTCTTACTGGACAATTCATGCTCCGTACTGCCAGGTATCCAGGCGATGTGCTTCTCTGGCACAAAATAGCTTGTGGAACCTATCTGCACATGCAACGTGCCGGAAAGGGTATAGATAATCTGGCACTTTTCATGTGCATGGCCCGGCAGTTTAATTTCTTCCCATCCGGTTTTCTTGATGCGGATGGTCTCCTTACTCGTCTGCTTTATCAGCGAGATATAGCTTTCCTGTTCCTGATTCATTCTCTGAGGATGGCTTAAAATGGTAATCTTTTTGCATAAACCGCAAATTCAGCCTAAAAATAATGGTTTAATTTTGCACAGCCAAATAAAATGGCTAAAGGTATTTTCAACACAAAAGAATAATGGGTAAAAGATTAGTTTCAACTATTGGAGTTCTTTCCTTTTTTATTTACACAGCCGCCGCACAAGAACAGGTGATAACCATTGAGGACTTGTTTCAACTGGCTGACCAAAACAGCAAAAGCATCCAGCTTCATTCGCTGGCCATTGATGAAACAACACAGGCGGTAGAAGTGGCTAAAAATGCCAAACTGCCCTCCATCCGGGCACAAGTAGACCTCAACTACATTGGCGACGGCTGCATGACAGACCGGGATTTCAGTAACGGCATACATGCCGACATGCCACATTTCGGCAATTCTTTTGTACTCAAAGCCTCACAAACTATCTACGCCGGAGGAAGTATCAATGCCAACATCCAGAAAGCGAAACTGCAACAGCAACTAGCACAACAGACTTATCAAAACAACCAGCAGGATTTGCGCTTCATGCTGTTGGGATATTATCTGGATTTGTTCCAACTAAGAAACCAACAGACGGTTTACGAAAAGAACATTGAACAGACGCATCTATTGGTAAAGGATATGCGGGCTGCTTATCAACAGGGTACGGCACTGAAGAGTGACATTACCCGTTATGAACTACAGTTGCAGAATCTGCAATTAGGCCTGACTTCTACTATCAACAGGCTCAATGTCTTGAACCACAAGCTGACGACTACTATCGGACTGGACCCTTCGGTACATATTGTACCCGACTCCACGGCACTGTTCCGTATCAATGTGGACAAACAACAGGAAACGACCTGGATGGAAGCTTCTCAGGAATCTCCTGAACTCCAGCAGGCACACACGGAAATCAAGCTGACCCACAACCAGCAGAACTTGATTCGTTCGGAACGCAGACCTCACATCAGTCTGACAGCTACCAATGAATTTAACGGACTGATTCTAGTAGAAGTCCCGCCATTGAACAACAACTTCAACTACTGGTTTGCCGGAGTAGGTATCTCGTACAATCTGGATGCGTTGTTTAAGAGCAAGAAGAAACTGAAACAGGCACGGATAGCTACCTCAAAAGCAGAAAAAAACTACCAGCTGGTCAAAGAAGAAATAGAAAATAAAGTGCACGAAGCATACGTGAACCTGAATGAAGCGTACGTAAGACTGCAGACCCAGCAAAAAAGCGTACAGCTGGCACATGAAAACTTCCGCATCGTGCGGCAACGTTACCTGAACGGTCTGTCACTGATTACCGATATGCTGGATGCCAGCAACATGCAGCTGGACATGGAATTGCAGCTGGCCAACTATCAGATAGGTATATTGTATCAATATTACCTGCTGAAAAAAATTACGGGAACACTTTAATGAATTTCATATTTACACAAAAACGAAAAAATATATGATGCGAAACAAAAAAAGAGCTATTTCTAATTTCTTTATACTGCTGGTCCTCGTAGCCGGTATCAGCTGGGTTTGCGGCAAATTTATCCATTTAGGTAGTGTGGAATATACAGACAATGCTCAGGTGAAGCAACACCTGACTCCTGTCAGCACACGGGTACAGGGCTTCATCAAGAAAATCTGTTTTGAGGAATACCAGACTGTAAAAAAAGGAGATACCCTGGCCATCATAGAAGATACGGAATACCGTCTGAAAGTGGCACAGGCCGAAGCCGACTATCGCAATGCACTGGCCGGAAAGAGTGCCATGCATACCACTATCAACACCACACAGAACAACATCCTCGTAACGGATGCAGCCATTGATGAGCAGCGTATTCGCCTGCAAAATGCACAGACGGATTACAAACGCTATCAGGAATTGCTGAAAGAAGAAGCCGTTACTCCTCAACAATTCGACCGGGTAAAAACGGATTACGAAGCTACACAGGCACGCTATGAACAGCTGTTACGCCAGAAACAATCGACTTTACTCCAGAAGCAGGAGCAAACCCAGCGATTGGAACAGAATGAATCGGCTATTAAACTGGCAGAGGCTGCACTCAACCTGGCCAAACTGAACCTCTCTTATACAGTGATTCTGGCTACTACAGACGGAGTGACCGGACGAAAAAACATTCATGAAGGAGAGTTAGTTCAGCCTGGACAAGCCTTGGTGACTTTGGTAGATGGTACGGAGAAATGGGTCATAGCCAACTACAAGGAAACTCAGACTACCGACATGAAGAGAAATCAGCTGGTGGAAGTAAGAGTAGATGCTATTCCTGATGTAAAATTTAAAGGGCGTATCGCTTCTATTTCGGATGCTACCGGAGCTTCCTATTCACTTATTCCACAAAATAACTCGGCGGGCAACTTCGTAAAGGTAAAACAGCGCATCCCAGTCCGTATCGAGTTTACGGAAAACAACCGCCCGGAAGATTTGCAACGCTTGAGAGCCGGAATGAATGTAGAATGTTACGTTAAACAGTAAACACGAAAATGGCTGAACCACGTCCTCAGATTCCTTACTTCAAAGAATTCCTGCCCACTCCGGTCTGCATCGTCCTGTCGCTCTTCTTTGCCATGGTCTTTCAGTTTAACGGAGGAGTTTTCCTGCCAGCTGCTACCCAGATGTCGAGTGCATTAGGATGTATCCAGGAAGATGTAACCATGGCAGCCTATGCCTCTTTCATCGGTATGACCGTTATATTTCCGATACTGTTCCGTCTGAAATCCCGGTTTACCACCCGGTCCATTTTCATGACGGTATGCCCGGTACTCATTCTCTGCAACCTGATTACCATGCATACAGAAAACATCTTTCTCATGATTTGTGTATGCTTCGTATCGGGATTCTTCCGCATGTGGGGCACCTTCGAGTGTTTCTCCAATACCCGCCTGAGCATTACACCTTCCGGAAATTTCTCGGTTTTCTATCCCGTTATCTATATCATCGTGCTTGAAAGTATACAGTTGTCCGGACTGGTCACCATGCACATCAACGACTGGGCCAACTGGCAATACATGCACTGGTTTGTCATCGGCATGCTGATGGTGGTATGGATTTGTGTCATGTGCCTGACACAGACTATCCGCCTAGGTAAAAAGATTCCCTTATATGGCATAGACTGGATAGGCCTCCTCTTATGGACAGCCATGCTGTTCGCGATTGTTTTTATCTGTATCTATGGAGACTTTTACGACTGGCTGGACAGCGTGCAGATTCGCTCCTGCATTGTAATAGCCGTAGTGTCCTTGTTGATAAACATCAACCGGATGACTTCCATACGGCATCCGTATATAGACCCGCAGGTATTCCGCTACAAGAAATTCCCCGTAGTGTTGTTCCTGTTCTTGATGCTCTGTCTGTTTCTCACCACCTCCTCCGTACTGCAGAATGCATTCATGACCTCCATCTTACAGTACGATACCCTAAACGCCATTTCATTGAACTGGTGTGTATTTGCAGGAATCCTGGCTGGAGCAGGTATCGTATTCTTCCGGCAAGCAGTATTAAAAAAAGGATATAAACTATTGATCTCTGTCGGATTTACACTGATAGTCATGTACCAGTATTACATGTATTTTCTGATATACCCTGATTTGAATATTGAAAGTTTATATCTGCCCAACTTTTTAAAAGGAATCGGACACGGAGTGCTTTATATTTCGCTGACCATTTATGTAGCGAAACATATCCCCTTCAAGCATTTCTTCCAGTCTTTGTGCGTACTCAGCTTCATTCGTACCAGCATTGCAACCCCTCTGGGAGCAGCCATATTGAACCGCTGGATGAAACACCTGCAACGCGATAACTGGGGGTTATTAAGTAGAGACATGGACAATCTGCACGAGTGGATGCCGGATGTATCAGTCATACAACTCTATAATGAAGTAAACACCCAGACCATGCTGACCAGCCTGAAAGAGTTGTTCGGCTGGGTATGTCTGTTAGGAACTGTTTTTCTTGTAATCGTGCTCAGCTACCGAATCTGGCGCGACCGCCACTTGGCAGCTCTCAAAATGCTGCATAGCCTGCCCGTAAAGAAACGGTACAGGCCATCCAGCGTACATAAAATCTCTAAGAATTAGAATTTATAGCCAGCAGTGAAGAAGAATGCCAAGTTGCGTGTCTTTGAATTGCTGGCTAATTTGCAGCATCCAAATTCTCCGTCAAGTCCTACCGTCCAGCGTTTAAAGTCGAGTGCCACACCAGCCATCACACCGGCATCAAAACGACGCAGCCCTGAGACGATTTCTCCTTCAATCTTTGATTCCCCAAAGGTATTATAAGAAACAGTCAAGTCATCAATGTCAATATTCCGCTTGCCGTTTACCCCATACGCCAGATAAGGACCTGCTGTGAACACCATATCAAAATTAGCGGCTGTACCTACATGAAAAGCAGCCAGCAAAGGCATCTCAAAATAGTTCTGGTTCACGTGCATATCCACCACATTCTTCGTATTAGCCCCTACATAATCCACGTCTATGCTTGCTCCTTTCGAAGCCCAGTATAATCCGGTCTGGAATGATACCAGTCCACTCAAAGGTACATCAATTCCTACTCCAACCTTCTGGTTAAACAATGGAGAAGAGTCTCCGGCATCCTTTCCCATCCAGGTACTCATACCCAGTCCAAGTTCCATACTCCAAGTTACTTTTGTCTGTGCGGCCATTGTCAAAGCTACGAACAAACCTGCCACTATGCATGCAATCTTTTTCATAAGCTCAAATAATAGATGAATTACACAAATTTAAAAAGATAAAGCGGAGAAACAAATAAAAAGGGAGCAAAAAAGAAGTTTTCACCTCTTTTTGCTCCCTATCTATTAATTATTCAATCGTTCTTATTAGAATTCGTACTCAATACCAATGGAAATATTTTCGCCATCCAAGCCGACGCCGAATCCATTTTCTTCTCCACGATAATAGTCGTCACGATAACCCGCAAAACCTACTTTAGTAATAAAGCTGAAATTATCATTCAATTTCACTGCCAATCCCGGTTTCACTCCGATTTCAAAACCATTTACAGACTCTGCATGTTTCTCCTTGTAAGTAGAGAATCCAAATCCCATATCCAAAAACAAACGTACAATCTTGTTTTCATAGAAAGAGTAACGTGCATACGGAGCCAAAGCAAATGCATTCGTGCTTATTGCATCTTCACCATCATAACCTTTATGCGCATAAGCCAATTCCACACCTACGGCCCATTTCTCACTCAGATTATAACCTACATCCGGTGTAATAGAGAATGAAGTCTTATCTACATCATTGTTTCTCCACAAGCTGATACCACCACCTAAATAAATACCTTCCTGTGCGCTGGCTGTGATGGCAGCCATTACAATTACTACGAGTAAAAATAATTTTCTCATAATCTTCTTTTTTTAGTTTTACAAATATATTAACAACTGAATACAGTTTTTTGTTCACTTTTATCCCTGTTTATGTCTGTTGGCTCTCCGGCGGCGATATTCCGCTTTCATCTTGGCAGAGCCAGAACCATGCAAACCCGTAATGTAAGTTTTCTTCTTAGCCTTGGTCTTTACTTTCTCTTCTTTCTTTTTTCCGTCAGAAGACTTCCCGCCTCTGAACACAATTCCTTCTGTCAATATCTTTTCAATATCCATATTCTTTCATTTTTTAGGAGATAATTTCACATGTTTTCCTGCTTTCGTACATACCAGCGTACGTTTTAATGGGACACGGGTAGACATATTAAATAATAATCCAGGACTAAAATGTTGTCCGTTGGCCCTGAGTTCAAAATGTAGGTGCTCTGTGGTAGCACGTCCGGTTCGCCCGGTCAATCCTATTACCTGACCCGCCTTTACTGAATCACCCGGTGCAACAAAGTTCTTGGAATTATGACTATACACGGTTTCCAATCCATTAAAATGCCGCACCACAATCACCTTTCCATATCCGCCGTAACTTTTGGCCATGCGCACCACACCGTCGAACACACAAAGAATAAAATCATTGGCCTTGGTCTTTATATCTGCTCCCGAATGTCCACCACGGCTTCCATAAGCAGAAATGACCTTTCCTCCGGGAAGCGGAAAACAGAACTGTGAATCGGCCAGACACTCCAAGTGTATCTCCACGCTATTTCCCTTTGAGAACAGTCCCGGTGTATGTACCCTGACATGGCTACGCTCCATGTGTGTAAATACTGTTTTCACAGGTTCATCAGCCTGCATATTTCCCATACAAAGGAACAACAGTCCAAGTATTACAATCAAGCGATTCATTTCACTCAAAATAAAGAAGTTCTACATCCTGGGCATCCGCAAATTCCTTCAACAGGTTCACCATATAGTGTACGTCTTCCTCCAGACCTTCACTACCACTATATGCATTCATAATAGCCAACAGATGAGTGGTTTCCGATGAAATCTTTGTCCGTTCATTATCACTTGTCGGTGTACCTACACCTCCCACGGCATCACGATATACGGGCATTCCCTCAATGTTCAATTCTCCACGGCCAATACCTTCGTAAGGCTCACCCGCCTTTCCGATACCTAATACCAGCTTGTCTCCTTGAATCTTATCCCGGTCAAAGCCACCGATAGAATGTCCGCTATTGATGGACGCCAAGTTAATCAAATCGACCAGCGTATCTATCTGATAAAGTGAAAGTCCTCTTAACAAGCGGCGGCATAAAGCTTCTGAAGAAGGACGGTAACGGCTGGGATCTTTCCCACATTTCTTATAAGCCTGACGAGTGGCCTGAATGGCAGGCATCTCTTTGATAGAATCAATGGTATATTTCTGACGGTAAAGTTCCGTAAACTCACCGATACGTTTCCACAGTTCTTCACTATATGGAGAATTCTTTACCGTCGCAAATACAGCGGCTCCACGAAACTGCGGCCAAGCCTGCCGTAATTCCTCTGATACTTCAATTTTCAAATCCATTTCGCTATTTTCTTAAATGGTTCTACATCCGCATAATCCCCGACAAAATACGTCCGGAACGAATGCCCAGCCGACGTGCCGAGAAGAAATCCGTATAATTCTGATAGGTACAAATCCCTGCTACTTCCACATTCTCCTTCTTTACTCCTTTAGACAGCAACTGCATCCGGTTGGCTTCCCAAAGGTCGAGGTGCCACTTTTCATCTCTGCGGGCGATGCAAGCCATATCAAATCCGGCTGCTTCAAAGGCCTCATATACCTCATCTCCCACTTCAAAAGCATCCAGAGAGATACCCGGCCCGATATAAGCCTGTACATCTTCTCCTTTCGTACCATAAAGTGCCGCCATCTTGTCCAATGTTTTTTCCACGATGCGCTTCACTGTTCCCCGCCATCCGGCATGTATCGCCGCAATCACTTTCCGCCGGGTATCATAGCAAAGCACCGGGATACAATCGGCAGTAGAAATGCAAAGACAGACCTGCTTCAAGTCGCTGACCATCGCATCCACTCCTTCCAGTTGCTTCAATTGCTCCTCTGAAGAGAGCCGTAAAAAAGCCTCATCCACGACCTTCACCACCGTATCGTGTGTTTGATGAGGTACAACCAGCATCCGGGGATGCACAGGCAACAACGAACACAGCAGTTCCCGGTTCCGTTCTACCTTATCGGGCACATCACCACAATAATGATTGCAGTTAAACGAAGCATAATTCCCCTCACTGCAACCTCCGTGACGTGTCGTAGAGAAACAAAAAATGTCGGTGTGCGAACTTTTCGGGCCGTACACCAACATTCTTTTATCATCAGTCAGATTATTCATTACTTTTGTGGTTCGTCCTCCCAGTCTTCCTCTTCGTACTCGTAGTCAAAGTCATCATCCTCATCCACATCTTCATACTCATAGTCAAAGTCTTCGTCTTCGCCCATATCTTCCAGCTCCTTGCGAAGCTTGGTCATATCTTTCGGACGATGTACGATGGCTTCCCGACGTACTGCTTCCAACTGGTTACTGTCTTTATTCAGTTCGGCCCAGAGCAAGTCTTTCAACTGCTGGATACCCATTCCAGACACCGAAGAAATAAAGACATGAGGTATATCTTCAGGCAATGTAGGTTCCAGCATCTGCATCAGTTCCTCGTCCAGCATGTCACATTTGGTAATAGCCAACACCCGCTGCTTGTCCAGCATCTCCGGATTAAAGGTAGCCAGTTCGTTCAACAGAATCTCATACTCCTTACGTATGTCATCCGTATCACCCGGTACCATAAACAGCAGCAATGAGTTGCGCTCAATGTGACGCAAGAACCGCAGTCCCAGTCCCTTTCCTTCACTGGCTCCCTCAATGATACCCGGAATATCCGCCATCACGAAAGACTTCCCTTCGTGATAAGACACAATTCCCAGGTTCGGTTCCAGCGTGGTAAAAGGATAATTGGCAATTTTCGGACGTGCGGCAGAAACCGAAGAAAGCAAAGTGGATTTTCCGGCATTCGGAAAACCAACCAGACCTACATCTGCCAATAATTTCAATTCCAAAATCACCGTCATCTCCTGCATCGGTTCACCCGGTTGGGCAAAACGGGGTGCCTGACGGGTTGCTGTACGGAAATGCCAGTTTCCCAATCCTCCGCGTCCGCCTTTCAGCAAGATGACTTCCTGTCCGTGCTCCGTTACGTCGCACACATATTCCCCTGTTTCGGCATTATATACTACCGTTCCACAAGGCACTTCAATGACTTTATCTGCCCCGTCCTTTCCGAAACTTTTGTTTTTCGAGCCGTTACCTCCATGTTCCGCAAACACATGACGGTCGTACTTCAGGTGCAGCAATGTCCAGTAATTGCGGTTTCCCCGCAAAATCACATGACCTCCTCTACCACCGTCGCCACCGTCCGGACCTCCGTTGGGCATATACTTCTCACGGCGCATGTGCACCGAGCCACGGCCTCCCTTTCCGGAGCGGCAGTAGATTTTTACATAATCAACAAAATTCGATTCAGCCATAAATTCAAGTTTAAGAACTGGCAGACCGTCACCGGCCCGCCAGTTTTTTATTATTTAAAGTTTATCAATAGCCGCGCAAATATCAGCGAAGATACCGTCCATAGTACCCAATCCCTGAATGTGGCAATATTTACCGTCGTTCTTGTACCAGTCAATCAACGGAGCAGTCTGAGAGTGGTATACTACCAGACGCTTCTTGATAGTTTCTTCATTGTCGTCAGCACGACCAGATTCCTGTCCACGTTTAATCAGACGAGTCATCAGTTCATCTTCAGGAACTTCCAGGTCAAGCATGATAGAAACTTCCTGTCCGCGTACCTTCAACATTTCTTTCAAAGCCTCAGCCTGAGCGATTGTACGAGGGAATCCATCGAAAATCACACCTTTGCTATCCTTGAAGCTGTCGAATACGCTAGCCAGAATATCAATCATCAACGCATCCGGAATCAACTGACCATTGTCGATATAACCTTTTGCTGTTTTACCCAGTTCCGTGCCGTTCTTGATTTCTGCACGCAATACATCTCCCGTAGAAATATGGTTCAAGCCATATTTTTCCACAATACGAGCACTCTGAGTTCCTTTACCTGAACCCGGAGCACCAAAAATTACAATATTCAACATGTTGTCTTATAATAAATAAAAAAATTACTCTATCACTGTATAGATATCGCGGTAGTTCCGTCCGAAGCCATCGTAATCCAGTCCGTAGCCCACGATAAAATCATTCGGAATATTCATCGCCACATAGTTTATATCCAAATCCACCTGCAACTTATCCGGTTTCACCAGCAGCGTAGCAATACGGATTTCTTTCGGATTGCGTGCTTTCAGGGTTTCCAGCAAACGCTGCATGGTCAGCCCCGTGTCCACAATATCCTCCACAATTACCACTGTACGTCCTGAAATGTCTTCATTCAGTCCTACCAGTTCTTTCACCTTTCCTGTAGAAGCCGTTCCCGCATACGAAGCCAGCTTCACAAAAGAAATCTCACATGGAATCGTCAGATGTTTCATCAAATCGGCCGTAAACATGAACGAGCCGTTCAACACACTCAAAAACAACGGATTTTCACCCTCCAAGTCATGATTGATTTCATTGGCCACACGTGCCACCTCCTTCAGGATATCCGCCTCTGGGATAAACGTTTTGAAACGCTTGTCTTTAATCTGAATCGTATCCATGTTATAATCTAGTTTTAGAAATTGTGCAAATTTACGGATTTTCCCTAAAACCTCCACACTTCCCCCTGAGTATTTAAAGATATTTTCAATAGAATATATATCCCATTCGAGGCTTTTTTCGTACTTTTACCGACAAAATAGCTATTTTATATATACAATGAAAATTTTAAGTTGTACACAACAAAAAGAGGCAGATGCATATACCATCGCCCATGAATCTATATTGTCAATCAACCTCATGGAAAAAGCCGCCGGTCTGCTGGCACAAGCTATCAGCGAGCGATATGACAAGTCACACCGTCTTGTCGTATTTGCCGGTCCGGGCAACAATGGGGGCGACGCACTGGCTGTAGCCCGCATCCTTTTCCTGAAAAACTATCCGGTAGAAGTCTATTTGTTCAACGTAAAAGGTATCCTTTCTGAAGAATGCCTCACCAACATCCAGCGCCTGAAAGAAAGCGGATTTGCCAACTACACCGAAGTCAGCAACCAGTTCGACCCCCCTCATCTGGGCAGTCACGACGTAGTAATCGACGGTCTGTTCGGTTCCGGACTTCAAAAACCGCTGAGCGGAGGATTTGCAGCCGTAGTACAATACATCAATGCTTCTCCTGCCCAAGTGGTATCCATCGATATCCCTTCCGGACTGATGGGAGAAGACAATACCCATAATATCCGACAAAATATCATCAAGGCCGACCTGACCCTGAGTATTCAATTGCCTAAACTCTCTTTCCTCTTTGCCGAAAACGCAGATGTGGTAGGCGAATGGCAGTTGCTCGACATCGGTATCAGCCGCGAATTCATCGAATCAGCCAAGACGAACTATTACATCACCGAAGCCAGCGAAATGCGTGCGCTCATCAAGCCAAGAAAGAAATTTGCCCACAAAGGCATGTTCGGCCACGGCCTGCTGATAGCCGGTTCATACGGTATGGGAGGGGCCGCCCTGTTAGCTTCACGTGCCTGCCTGCGTTCGGGCATTGGACTACTCACCGTACACACCCCTGTATGCAACCATGACCTGCTACAGAGCAACGTGCCCGAAGCCATGGTACAGGATGACGTACACGACCGCTGCTTTGCCGAAGCTGCCGACCTCGACAACTTCCAGGCCGTAGCCATCGGCCCGGGATTAGGACAGGAAGAAATCACGGTGCAGGCGCTGTTCGACCAGGTAAGCAACTGCTATATTCCTTTGGTTCTGGATGCAGATGCACTCAACATCTTCAGCAGCTACCGTAACTACCTGACCCGTATTCCTCGCCACAGCATTCTTACTCCACATATCAAGGAACTGGAACGCATCATCGGACGCTGCAGCAACAGCTACGAGCGTTTGTCAAAGGCGAAAGAACTGGCGGCCCATCTGCAATGCTACATCGTACTGAAAGGAGCATGGACAGCTGTCATTACCCCCGACGGAGTGACTTACTTCAACCCCACAGGTAATCCGGGTATGGCCACAGCCGGAAGCGGCGACGTTCTTACCGGTATCATCCTGTCACTGCTCTCACAAGGCTACACACACGAAGAAGCCTGCCGCTTAGGTGTCTATGTGCACGGTCTGGCTGGTGACATCGCCTGTCAGCAAAAGGGAGTAATCGGCATGACCTCCGGTGACATTGCAGACGCATTGCCGGCCGCATGGAAACAACTAATGGAAACTAAATGACAGACAATATGAAAAAAGGAATCATTGCATTGGGACTGCTGGCCTCTCTGAGTGCTTACTCCCAAGAAAGCTATGTGCCACAGGCAGGCGAAGGCATCGTGTACTTCCTGCCCAAAACCAAAGTAGCCATTGACATCATTGCCACCAAGGTAGACTACCAGCCGGGCGACTTCAGCCTTTATGCCAGCCGCTACCTGCGTCTGAACAATATCAGCTCACAGCCCGAAAGCCATTGGGAAATCAAAGATATTCAAGTCCGCCTTGTAGGAGTGCCCGACTCTACGAAAGCCTACATCATGAAGTTGAAAGATAAGAGTATGGCATCCAATGTAGAACTGACAGACAAAGGGATTGTAAAAGCCATCAATACGACCTCTACCGAAAAAGAATCTCTTCCTGACTACAAGTTAGAGAAGCCACAGCCTCATGAGAATGCCCGCAAATACATGACAGAAGACATCCTCATGGCTGGCTCCAGCGCAAAAATGGCAGAACTGACCGCCCGCGAAATCTATAACATACGCGACAGCAAGAACACCATCCTGCGCGGACAGGCAGAAACCATGCCAAAGGACGGAGCTTCTCTCCAACTGGTTATTGACCAGCTGAACAAACAAGAAAAAGCGTTGATGCAAGCATTTACCGGTACTACCGACCGTACAGATAAAGTCTTTACAATATTGGTAGAACCCAGCAATGATACACAAGAACAGGTTGCCGCTCGTTTCTCCACCCAGTTAGGAGTACTTCCGACCAACAATCTGGCTGGTGACCCGATTTATGTTTCCATCCGCAACACTTCTACTCTTCCCATACCGGAAGAAGATAAGAAAAAGAAAAAAGCAGATGGTGCCATCTACAATGTACCGGGTAAAGGAAATGTTACTGTAACTTATCAGGGTAAAAAACTTTTCAACGACGAAATGGCATTCACCCAGTTTGGTTACACCGAAGTACTGGTAGACGGCTTGTTCGACAAGAAAGTAAACACCCGCGTGATTTTCAATTCCACCACCGGTGGTATTTTAAAGATTGACAAAGACTAAAATATTGAATTTATAAAAATAAAAAAAGGTCGTTCCTCACTCATTGGAAGAACGACCTTTTATATTTTCAGTATTTAGCCTTATTTCTGTTTCACCAGTTTCATATACACAGGAAGTCCGTTTCGCAACAAACAAGACACTTCCGTATTTCCATTCTCCATTGTTTTTAAGAACACACCTGGTACATTTCCATCCATCTGCCAGATACCTTTCAGTTCAATAAATGCAGGGGTAGGAATCTCCTTCCAGTTCTTCTTGTCCAGCATTTTAGGACGCAAGTTCGGATTGGCCATACCCAACGACAGACTACCATCCGTATTCTTTTGTTCTATCAGCAACAGTTCCGTAGCCGAAGAAACTACCTCACCTGCTGTCAATCCCTTCGTAGGAGTAAAAAATGAATAAGCCAGCACATTCTTCGGTGCATATTTAATGATGTGCAAGGAATCCTGCATTTCCACTACCGAGAATAATTCTCCTTTTGTCTGACGGTCGGCCACATTCTTCATCTTGGCTTCATCCGCTGCCGGAACTACTACAAAAGAATAAGACTTTTTCTCCGGTTTCACTCCATGGTTCATATACGCTTTTACCACTACTTCTTTAACCGGTTTGCCAGCCATACCTACAGAAGAAGGTGTCTCCTGTTCATCATAAATCACTGTAAGTTCATCATGACCTGCCGGAACAAAGAAGCCGGTTGAAACAGGATTAATCATCGTCACAGATTCTGAAGAAGCATAGTTCTGGCGATTTCCTTTCGTTACCTCCTGTCCGTTCACAGTCAACTTATTGTACTGTTTACTTACTACCGACTGGAATAAGTTCGTAGTCGTAATCATGTTGTCCGCATAATCACCCTTTGCAGAAATACCATTCCCAATACTGAACAACATACCGTCAATAGCCAACACCGACTTACAGAAAGTCAAATTAGTAGGAGTAAATCGCTGGCTTCCCCAACGGTCATCCTGATCAAAAGCAGTAGCAAAGAGTCCGTAATCCTTCATCGATACAGCCCCGGCAAAATTGCTCTTTCTGGCCTTCTGGTCAAAACGATCCTTATCGTTCTTATAAGGCATCATTTCCGCCCAGTCGGTATAATGTACTGTCGTACTTCCCGGCATCATGTTCCAGTCCCATCCGGCACCCTTGTTCTCATTGTTAGAAGGATAACCTGTAGGAACCAGTCCCCCATCATACAGAATCTCCAGTGTACCGTGGCTCTGGTAACGTCCGAAACGATTGGTCTTGTTATAAATTTCACTTCCCCACAACATAGCTGTAGGCGACTTCATCACAGCCACCCATCCCGGCTGGCGATACACCCCTGCCGAGCTGTAGTTATACTGGTAGAATCCGTTAGCATCAGCAGCCAGTACCGGATACTTATCCGTCTTAAAGAAGTAATTATAATAAGCAGCCAGTTCCTTATCTAAATCCGTGCCTGTGGCATCCGCTCCAATCTCAATCAACTGTTCGAACAGCTTTTGCGTAAAGGGTACTTCAATACTATAGAAAGGATGGCGTCCTGCCATACTGTTGGCATAAATCCGGTTCTTATCACCTTCTGCACGCACAGCAGTCATGTAAATCGTTACGACAGCCTTTTTCAGTCTTTCGTACGATTTAGGGTCAATCTTGAAGGAAGTCCCCTTGAAACGATAGAAGTATTCCACCCACGTTTTGTAAGAATACATGTATCCGTTATAATGCGCATTGTGATGGAAACCTGTACCGTCCGGCTTCAAGATGTCCTTATTGCCCACATTATAGCGCGTACATACCCGCAGGAAGCCGGAGAGCAACTGCAAGTCCTGCACAGCCTGCTGGTCATTCGGGTTAGCCAGTGCCAGATTAAACACGTATGGCACAATGTTGAAAATATAGTCCGAACTAATCCAGTTCAGGATGGCCTTATCTCCTTGACGAATCACGTCCACTTCCAGTAATTTCTGTACGGCGGCAATCATTTTAGCCTTACGTACCTCATCACATACCGGAATGGCACTCATCAAATCAGTAGGAATCTTTCGTACATCACTATAGTTGCTATATACCAGCTTAGGCATACGAAGGAAAAAATTGTGTGTAGACAGATAATCCAGATATAAATCCAAATCGCCTTTGGCTGATTTACCGTATTTCTGCACTCCGTATGACAACGCACGTACCGTTTTTGCCACATCTCTCAGATGCTGGTTCATCACTTTCTCACCCCATAAATCTGCTCCTGTCACGGTATAATCTCCCGTACGCTGCAGCATCAGCATCTTTAGCCCCATCTGGGCAGCCTTCAGCTCACTCTCAGAAGCCTTCGGTTCCGGAAACTTATATTTCTTACGGAACTCTGCAAGTTCTTTCAGCTTCGTTGCGTCCGCATCCTGATTCACTGTCTGCTGTACTGCCGCATCTGTCGTCATGTTACCGGCTGCATGCACAGCCGGAGTACACATTCCACACAAAAAAAGTAAATAAAGGTTTCGCGTTAAGTTCATGATATTTAAAGTTTATAATTATTTCAAAGCCTTCAACCAAACTGGAACACTACCCAAACGGCGTTCCAATTGTGCCTCATAAAGCGACTGAGGTTCTACCGGCATGCCATTACTTTCATCCAGCTTCACCTGCTCTTGTACAAACTTGACAGGATCACCATGGAATCCTACAATAACCGGCGGTAAAATTTTCCAATATTTCCAACCCGTACGCCACCAGTCAAACTCCCCATTCGCCGACAGTGTACCATTGCCATTCAGTTTTGTATTCGTAGAGAACATATTCCAGATGGTCAGGTCATTCAAATGATTCGGCACTTGATTGGCGTCTCCGCCCTGTCTGGACTGCACAAAACCACCTGTACAATTATCTATCAGTGTAGCACGAGGCTGAGTGGCATGCGATTCAAAGCAAGCATCATCTCCCCACGTAACCTTCCAGATAACAGCCCCCATACTGGGTTTTGATACACCGCAGGCATGATACTGTCCGGTATTACTCTGGAACGTAGGATATTCATCCGCCAACGGACCGTCTGTACAATCACGCACCGCACCGATAAATACCCGGCTGGAACCTTGGGAACGGATAGCTGCATGACCGCGATTTCCAGTAATATTAATCTTATAAGCAGAAAAATTCGCACTCGAAATAATTGAAGCTGCCTCGCTCACATTCTCAAAATTCACACGCCGCATCCATGAATTGACAACGCGCATAAAAGCAATCGGTTTGTAAGCCCCATCGTCAATCCAGCTACGATGATGTTGAAAATCATCTACCGCATGCCCTACAAATGTCAAATCCTCTACTCCCACATTCTCATAATACGAATATTTACGCAGTTTCCAGTTCCATTGTGCATCCACCTCATGCATAATCGGTTCTTTAAAGGTAATTTCATCCCCGCTGATGTTCACAATCTGATGATAATCCTCCACCTGTACTCCTTCTGTCGAGATATTGGTCATCGTCGATTCCCAGGCATACGGCAACAGCTCCTGTTTCACCAGTTCCGGACTATTATCGTGCAAATACAAGCACACCCATTCACCTACTTTAAAATTCGATGCCCCGGCCACTTTTACCTTAAAGGTACCTTTCCCGGCATTTCCCGTCACTTCATATTCAGCTCCCAGCCATGCATTATGCTTGATGTTAATCATCACCGGAGAAGAATACATCACCTCCGTATCGGTTGGCAAATTCGGAGTATCCATTTTAATGAACGTTTTGTCGGGCCCGTCTCCTTTTATTACAAAGTTCCCACCATAGATAATGATAGACGAGCTCGTATTATTCCCTTTTCCATCGTACGCGGGGTTTTCAACATCTTGTCTCAGCGTATTATCCTCCTCATTATGCAGCACATATTCTCCTGCCGGAAAGTAGAACACCACTCCTGCATTGTCATTTGAATACGATTTGCTTTCGTCGTCAATGCGTACCAACTTTTTTTCTTTCAGCAATTTCAAAAATGCCTCCCGTGCAGTCAAATCAGGATGGGCATCCATATATTCCTTCACATTAATCGTTTTATACCCTAATGCAAATCCATCTGGTGCTTCTTCTTCCCCATGTTTGTAACCGGCATAAGAAAAATCCAGCAACACATTATCGGCCGAACCTGCCACAAATTTGTTCCAAGCATCCGTGGTACCTTTTCCCTGCACTTGTGTATTAATTTTCTTCTCTCCACAACGCAAAGATATAGTCAATGTTCCCGCATCCTCATCTGCCGAACATCCGGCAAAAGGAGAAAAAGCTGCAGCCGGTTCCTTTTCTACATCCCATACCTGACGGGTACCTATTTGCATCCATTGAGAACCGTTATAAGAAACTTCCCAGAAGTTTTTTTCTCCCACCCGGAACTGAGGAGTAAAAGTTCCTTTCCCTGCCGAACTTAAAGCCGCCGCCAACTGTCCGTCTGCAGTGGTCAGGTTTTCGGTTTTTCCATCCAGTTCACACACCCAATAACCATCTGCATCAATACCCACTAATGGGACGGAGTTCTTCTTTACCTGTTCCTCCTCTGCATACACGGTGAGCACATGTCCGTTATCCAATTCTACCAGATAACGTCCGTTGCTTTCTTTCATACAAGTAAGTACCTTCACTTTTCCCTCAGCAATCTGCTGCATATCAGCCACATCACGGTTCATCTGAACAATTACATTACTCACTGTCGGTGTATTATCTCCTTCCGTGCTTCCGTAACCTTCATTACCTTCCTCACCTGCCGGATTTTCATCCGTACATGCACATACCATCCCTATCGCCATTATCGCCCAGAAAAGCAACAACCTGCCAGTCAAGAATCTTAAACAAGTTTTTTTCATTCAAATCCATTTCTTATTATTTTCTTACAACTATATGGCAAAACTACCCCGTAATAGCAATGCATCTACTACGGGGCAGTATTTCCCATATTATGATTATTTCAAGGCTTTCAACCAAGCCGGCACATATCCCAAGCGATTCTGAAGCTGCGCCTCATACAATGACTCTGGAGTAACCTTTACCCCCGTACTTTCTTCGTATGTAAGCTGACCTTCTTCTTGTGAGAAAGTAACGGCTTGCCCATGTGTACCTACCACTATAGGAGGATAAATTTTCCACCAGATACTTCCGGCATCCCACCATTTAAAGTCAGAAGCAAAGTTAATACCTTTCTCATCAGTTGTACCCGTCACATACAAATTCCACAAAGTAAGGTCTGACAAATGATTCGGTGCTTCATTTTCTGCTCCACCGGCATGATAGCGTACCAGTCCCCCCCGACAATTATCAAACAACGTAGCACGAGGCTGAGTGGCATGCGATTCAAAGCAGGCATCCTGTCCCCAGTTACAATTCCACACTACGGTTCCCATACTTGGTTTGGAAACCCCGCAACCGTGCCATTGCCCATGACCTCGTGTGTCAAAACTTTCGTCACTCACCTTGCCAATAAACACACGGCTGGAACCTTGTGCACGCACAGCAGAGTGTCCGCGATTACCCGTAATCGAAATATTATAAGCCGAACAGTTGGCCGACTCTCCAAAAGTAACAGCCTCACTGACACTTTCAAAGCTTACATTGCGTACCCAGGAATTTACCACACGGCTCAACTGCAAAGGCATATAACCGCTATCATAAAGCCATGCATCAGGGGCATCCGGATCATTGTCCCCATGATGATAATAAGGAGTAATAGCTTTCCCGACAAACGATAAGTCTTCCACACCCACATTTTCAAAATACTTATAATCACGTATTACCCATCCACCATCATAATCATTATAAGCGATATCCACTTCATGCATAATCGGCTCATAGAAAGTCACCACATTACCATCGATAGACTTAATCTGATGGAATTCCATGACATTTACACCTTTCCCGTTCTCATTTGTTTCAGAAAGCCCTGGCTGTTGTGCCACCGACCATTTTGTTGTCATCTGACTATATATAGGTCCCACCTCTTTCTTTAGAAGTTCATCATTTCCGCTTCGCAAACGAAGCTGTACCCATTTGCCGACCGATAATTCATTGACCGACCCAACCTTTACACTGAAACTGCCCTTAGCCGCATTTTCCACCACAGTTGCCAGAATCTTAGAGTTATTAATATTCGCCGGACTATTGGTATGTTTAATAGTCAGCAATGGAGCGGTAGTCGATTCGTCTGTTCCAATCGGATTGTTCATCAGCAGGCGTGTCTTACCAGCTCCGTCACCTTTTATTACAAAATTTCCTCCGTAAATTTCAGGGAATTTATCTGTAACACCTTTCGGCTGCAAATCATAATCATCCGCAGGGAAATAGATTACAATTTTTGCAGTAGCATTTGTCGCATTCTGGTTAGAAACACGCACCAGCTTATTTTCATCCAAGATTTTGATTAAAGCTTCACGTGCCGACAAATTATCTTTCTCCATACGTTCTTTCACGTTTATCACCTTGTATCCCCAGGCGAATCCATCCAATGGAGCACTTTCTCCGTGATTATATCCTGCATACGAATAATCCAGCAATATATTATCTTCACTCTTCATGAAGAACTTCTTCCATGCCTGAGCCGATGAAGAAACCGTAGCATCTATTGAAAGAACCATTTCACCTCCAGATAAAGCCAGTGACAATGTTCCATCTTCATTTTCCGTGACGGATTTAAACAAAGAATAGCTGGCCGCCGTTTTTCCTTCCAGTGAAGGAGCCGGAGTGTCCGACAGTTTTTTCCAATGCGCTCCGTTCAGAGACATCTGCCAACAGCCGTCTTCCCCTAAGGCCAGTTGAGGGGTAAATGTACCCTTTCCTAAGCTCTTACGTGCCGGAACGGGATTACCGAAGAGGTCTGTCAATGTCTGTTTTTCACCTCCCAGCTGATATTCCCAATATCCATCCTCATTAATCGCAAAGGCTGGAATATCAGTATCGGTTTCTGCCTGTAAAGCCGCATTTACAATTTTCCCGTCACTTAACTCCAACGTATAGTTATGTTGTTCATCCGAGGTATAATCCACCACTTCCACTTCGCCATCCACCATCAGCTGAAGGGCAGCAATATCTGAATTATACTGCGCTAATTGTTCTGCCAGTTCAGCCGGCTGTTCCGGTATCTCTGTCGGAGCTGGAGGGTTCACAGTTTCCTCGTCCGAACATGCTGTAATTGCAAATAAACAGCAACAGAACAATGCATTCTTCCAATATTGTAAGTTCATAGTATTATTTGTTTAAATGTATCCGCCATCCGATGCTGTATCGGATGGCGGAAAACTGTTTTTCTATTTTTATTATTCTATGGCTGCACCATAGCCTGCTTTCAAGGAGACAAATTCACCTTTTTCCCAATCAACTATCTGTAATGGAGACTGTTCTTCCGGCGTGATTACCTTTGAATAATCAGGAGAAGGAAGAGTAGAACCACTTTTGCATATATTCCACTTAGAAGTCTTTTTCCCATCCCCTGTTTCATTATAAGCCACATTTAATTCAAAAGCATCATACGATTCTGGGAATTGACTGGTTTCCTGAGCATTTATTAAATTTGAGGCTACACCAAAACCATCATTATAGAATATATTATTTCGTAAACTAAACTGTGATGTCAAAATAGTCGTTATTCCCTGAGGATTCTGAAAATAATTACAAAAAGTATTATTCTTAATTACCATATTATCCCCTTTCTTAAGCGTCACAAATTGTCCATTTGCTGCAGCAATATCACCACTTTGACTTACAGTCCAAAAAACATTATTTGTTATTTCTAAGTTGGTTAATGTTAAATTCTTCACATTACAGAAATTAACATTAGTTTTTGGCTTAGAAATATCACTTTCTGAATTAATAAATTTAACTTTATTTCCTCGAAGTTGAATTGTATTAACAGCAACCTCTTTTCCACCATAAATAAATCCTGCTGCAAGTTGAATCTCACAATTATCAAAAATAGCCTTATTCATAGGAGTCTCTAATTTCAACAAATATGCTTCTGAAACTCCATCACGCACTAATTTTATATTTTTAAACAATAGATTCTGTACATGATTCTCCAAATAGACATCTTTAAAAAGAATAGTTGATGGATTATTTGGATCATTACCAACCAAAACCAGACAATTAGCTTCACCTGTTACCAACTTCTCACTCACCTCAATTGTAGCTCCACCTGCTATAAAATGTACACCAGAATTTGAGATTGTACCTCCATTTTCAATCAGCGTCCCACCAGGATAGGTTTCTTTACTAACTAATTCATCGCCAATATAAAATCCATCTCCTAGTTCATATTCTGCTTTCAAGCTTGTTATCACTCTCTTAGAACGTACCTTAATCTGGTCAATTGCCCAATAGATTCCTTTATTTACCTGCAAAGTAATGATACCTTCCGCTCCATCCTGAGCCGGAGGAATAATTGTCAAGGTTCCATTCCCTATTTCTGCAGTTACAGTCCATCCTTCCGGAGCACTTACCAGCACTGCATCTCCCTTTAAATCAACAGATGTAGAAGTAGTTACCGCAGGCAACGTTATAGGCACAATCCAGTATCCATTTTCCATATCTTCCGGATTCGGTTCCGTAATGGCACATGCCAGACCCGAAACGATAGGGATTTCATATTTCGTACCATTACTCGTTAAAGTAATTTCGAATTTATCTCCTGTCGCATTAGGGGCAGCCGATGCAATCGGACCAGCTACAGAAGAACTTCCACTTGCAGAAGCATATACACGAGTTCCTTGCTGGCTCTTTACTTCTTCCCAAGTCAGCTCGCCGTCATAGCTTACTTCCCAGTAGTATTTGCCTTCCGACTCCATGGTCAGACGGAACTGAGGAGTAACCCCCGGTTCACCACCTACAGCCAATGCACGGTGTTCCGTTTCCACACCGCCAATCACCCAATTACCGTCAGTAGAAATACTCACTTCCTGATACACATCCGTAGCTCCTATTTCCCCCTGAGTCAGCGTGATTGTATTTCCATCACTCAGCGTCAAAGTATAGCTTCCATCCTCATTCTCGGTATAACTCTGGATGGTTTTGTTCCCATCCAAAGCCACACGTATCATGTTCATGCTTTCATTCAACCGATCGACCTTTGCTTCCATGGCAGTTACACGGTCTTTCAAGGCATCAATGTCTCTTTCCAGATCATCGGTCTTACATGCTCCCAATGATAGTACCATCAGGGCCACACCTATATATTTATAGATTTTCATAATGTACATCTTGTTTTGTTAACCTATTGTTCATACTCTTAATTAACTGTCACGTTTACCGTAACCAACTTACAGTAGCCTTCCGCTGAGAAGACTTTCAGATACAACGCATAAGAACCTGAAAGGCCAGCTGGAGCTGTCACTTTCAAATTCGTTTCAGTCACTTCCACCTGCAACGGAGTTGATTCAATTACAATCTCCTTTACATTGGTCTGCTGAATAGCGACTGAAACAGATTGCCCAGCCTGGACAGACAAATCATACCCATCCGTCAAGGTCAAACCAAAAGAATCTTCAACTCCCACAGGAACCGTTACTGATTCTCCCGTAGAAGCCACTACAAATGTCATTGACTTGCCATCCTCACTAACCGTTACAGACTGAAAAATACTAGGTAACATCATGTCCGGACTTGCTATAGGAGTAGTTCCTCCAAGACGTTCCCAAGTGGCACCTCCATCCATAGAAACCTGCCAATAACCTTCTGCATCGACACTAATCTGAGGAGTTACCCCATTTTTCCCATCTACCGGCCACGCAGTAATTGAATTTCCAGCATCATCTGTCAGGACATAGTCCGCACCGTCCTGCGTGTAATGCCACGTGCCATCATCTGCAATATACATTTGCGGCATTTCGTTATCCGGATTTCCGCTGTAAACCGTCACAGCCGTTCCATCGCTCAAAGTGAGTACATAATTTCCGGTCTTTTCATCACGACTATAGTCTTTGATGTAAACCTGCCCCAAAACCATGTCCTGATAAGCAACAATCTGCTTGTTATATGCATCTATCTGTGCATCCAATGCATCCAGACGCGAATTCAGGTCGTTAATGTCATTGCGAATTTCATCACGGTCATCGCACGATGAGAACGCGATAAAAGACAGACATGTAATAAATAGATATAGTAATTTTTTCATGATTCTTATGCTTTTTAGTTAATATGTGCACCGATATTTTCATAACCTGCTCCAGGTACAAATACGCCTGCATTCCAATCCATCGAGCCACCTTCTGTTGTAAATGGGTCAACGGCTTCTATAGGTAAGTTATTACCGCCTTCAATAGGATCTGGAGTTACACTACCATAAAATAAAGTCCACTTCTTCGCATCTGCAGATATATCATACACTTTGTTATTTCCATATTCCACCGCATTGACATCAGAGCCTGACATAAGCGCTATCACACTACGATTGTCTGTTGCCGAAGAATTATTCCACAATAAGTTATTAGTTACAGACAATTTGTTCATTTTTGCACGAGCCAATATGTTCTTAGCCAAAAGATTTACAAGTGTATTATTCTGTACTATGACTTTATTAAACTCTCCAAGAGAGGTATTCGACTGCAAGAGCGCAAAATTAGCCCAAGCATTTCCATTTTCAGCAGCATAAAAAATATTGTTTTTATAAACTAAGGACTCACAGCCATTAAATGTTTTGGATTTATCAGCATAAACAAAAAACATATTTATTGCAGTATCAGTAGTAGGAAGAGGTATTTTAACTTTCGTATTATAAATTGCAAAATTCACAATAGTACTAATCAAATTATCTGTACGACGGTCAAAACGAACCAACATTTTACCCACTCGCATCTTAACATCACATCCATCAAATATAATATGATCAAATCGAGTTTCAACCGATCCAGCTGTTGTTGCAATTAAACCACCATTGGTAAATGTCGCATTTTCAGCATCCAAAATCACATTCTTCATCACAATGCCCTTACCGCCAGTAGCACCTAACAAGAAGGAATTGGCCTCCACTTTTACTGTGGAAGGCTTCTCGGGGTTATTTCCCACAATCACCAATGATTGCAAATCAGAAATAGCATCGAGAGTTACAGTTACCCCTTCCTCGATAAAATACACACCATTGTCGGAAATTGAAGCTGCATCCTGAAGTAATTGCCCACCAGAAAAATCAGTATTATTGATCTTTAATCCATAACCATTCTCATTGTCAGGTTCACCAACCACAATATCTTGCCCATTACTATATACCTGATTAAAATAGTCTGTTACTTTTTCCCGAACCTTCACCTTTGCTACAGCCCAGTACATTCCTTTATTCACCTGTACCACCACTTCATCCGTATTATTGGCAGTAGCACGACTTTTCAAGCCAGCAGAAGCAGTTGCTGACTTTTTCACTGTCAAAGTAGCTTTACCGTCAGTCAAAGTTTCAGAAATGCTAGCTTCCCATCCGTGAGGAGCAATCACAAACCAATGGTCACCTTTTATCTCTACTTCGGCAGAAGCTCCATCTGCACCAATTTCCCAATAACCATCCGCCATATCTTTTTCCGGTACATTGATCACGCATGACAGGTCTGAGATGATAGGAATGCGAACTTCAGCTGTAGGATCTTGCCCGTCACCATTTATATAATAAGTCAGCACAAACTCATTTTCCTCTACCTCTGCATCCTTAAAAAGGTTATCCTTGGCTAATTCACCACCAGCTTCAGTTACATACACTTTATTACCTTCTGCATCAGTTACATTCTGCCAAGGCTCAGAGTCGCCAAATCTTACTTGCCAATAATACTGCCGTGTAGAATTATCCAATGCAATGTTAAATTCAGGCTTATCTCCATCAACACTACTATCAGCACCCACTGCATTATAAGGAGTATCACTGCCATTCAGCATCCACTTGCCCGTTTCCGGATTAACCCCCAGCTGAGGAGTCGTAACCGTACCTTTTGAACCAATTGCAAGTGTCAATACATTCCCGTCATTAAACTTGGCAGTAAAAGTAGTTCCATCATTTACCAATACCTCAGAAATAGAATAAGTCGGAACTTCGGTAAAAGTACCGTCACCATTATCTATCGTCTGACAAACCAATACTTTAGAGAAGAATGCAATATTCTCATTCAGTAATTTTACTTGTTCTTCAAGCAGAGTCACTCTATCCTTGAGAGCATTCACATCGTCCTTCAAATCCTCCTGCTTACAACCCGTCACAGCCAATACCATGAGAGCCAAAAGGATATATGATTTTATGTATTTCATAACGTAATTCATAATTTAAAGTTAATCTGTCACATTGACAACCACAGTATATACCTGTGAATCGTCATGCTTATAGTTCGCATTTGTAATCAAGAAAGTTGCTCTGTAAGTACCCACATTTTCATAGGTATAGCTATATGAACGAATGTCTTGCGACAAGTTCTTGATGCTTACCCCCTGATCAGGTTCACATGAGGTAATCTTAATAGGGTCAGACACCAGCCAGGCAGTTTTCCACGAATAAGCACTTCCCGTACTGTGAATATAGAATCCTCCATTTGCCACATTGTTCATGTTCCACATCCCTGAAACATTTGCTGTTACTGTGCCATACGCTAAATCATCAGGTAAATAGCTTGAAACGCTAGTCCAATCGTTACCTTTATATCCCTTATCATCGTCTTTAATTGACTGGTTATAGAGATTTTCATGATTGAAGTTCAACGCAGTAAACATGAATTCACCTGCATATTGATGCGTCACATTGTTATTGCGAAGCAGATTCTCTATATTCATAGAGTCAAAATAATATTTCAACTGAGTAGTAGCATTCTTTCCATTAACGCTAGGATTAGGTCTTTCCTCTTTGTTATAAGCTATCGCTATAACCAAATTCTTACCTACAAAATCCTTTACATCCAACTCACAAGACTTTGCCACAGTTATATTCGTTCCAAGATTATCGTACTCAGCTTTAGGACAAATTTCCTTCCACTTTCCCGCTTTCCAGAAATCAACAACCAGCGTAGAATCAGCATCAAAATTATCTTTTGATAAACCGGGGAAACCTTCTACCCCATTTTCCGGATCGGAAAAAGCATAAAAGACATCAATACAATTAGTATAACGCCCTGTTGACTCTGCGTATGAAGTACCTTCCTGATAGATATTAAATTTTAACTTTGAAGAAACAATATCTGATTCTTCATTTTCCACACGTTGACGGTAAATATACTGATGTCCAAGTTCTCCACTATAAAAAGTTATGAAATCAGGTTCTCCCGCAAAAGAGAACTCTACCGGAGTTCCTTTTTTTACAGTAATTATACTCCCTTCGGCAGTAACAGTCTCTGATGTCACCACGCTTACGTTTACTTCGTCCAGTCCTTCGGTCATCTCCTTTGTACAAGACGCAAAAGCCAACGTAGAAAGCAACAATATATATAATTTTGAAGTTTTCATTTACCAATAATTAAATTTTCATTAATACATTTATCATTACCAACCCGGATTGTTGCTTGTGATTGCCTTATTCACAGCCATTTCCGCATCAGGTATAGGGAAATAATTATAAGTAGAAGATACCTGGAAATAAGTATACACATTTGAAGGGCCCTGATTCCATTCCCCTCCTGCACGAGCGTAATCAATAAGCTCATTCATATCCTCTACAAAGTCTCCCCAACGAATCAAGTCAAAATGACGAGTATATTCAAAGCAAAGTTCACGACCACGCTCATCTTTCACCATCTGGCGGAACTCATCTTTGTTTAAAGCTCCCTTTACAATTGTACTTGCTCCAGCACGCTCTCTCACCTTATTCAGATAATCATAAGCGGCATCCGGTCCGTTCAATTCATTTTCAGCTTCCGCTACCATCAGCAGCACATCAGAATAACGTAAAATTGGGAAATTAATAGCAGTATTATTCTTATCTTTCTTATCGGCCTCATATTCACGACGGTATTTAGAACATGCACGAGCTATATTCGTCGTAAATTTACTATTATAGTCATAATCTCCTTCCTTGGGTTCTGTTGTTCCAGAAGCCCAATCTTTTTTCCCATAAGAATAAGATCTGTTATTATCATGAGCAAGGACAGCATCCCGGAAACCCAGTTCATAAAATTTACGTCCCGTCACACCGGTATTTTTGCCATCTTTTTCCATATAAACAAAAGGAGCAATATTCCACAAGAAACGACTATCCTTCAATTTAATAGTCTTGCAAGCCTCACCTTCTGCTTTTTCTGTTTTATCACCTGTATTCCAATTTACATGAAGAGACATCAGTCTCTCACTACTTGGTTCTTCAATACAATACAAGCGATACAATTTAGGAGTTGCAAACATAAACTCATACGAATATCCCGGATCTGCTGCACCTACTATATCTGAATTAGATGACATATCAGGAGCTGCCAAACCAATAATATTACCAATACGTCCTTCTGCCTTTACATCCGTAGTGTTATTACCGGAAAATTCAGCTTCCCAAATGCTCTCATTAGCTGTGGAATTATAACGATCAGAACATAAATCAATGAAGTAATCCCAATAATCCTTTGCTAAGTCATGTCCTTGATTTGTACAGACTTTCAACGCATAATCTTTTGCAGCCTGATAATAATCCTTTTTTTCAGCATCTGTAGCTGCACGGTTATCGCGATGATATTCTCCTGCACGGAACAGATATACACGCGCCAAAATACCCCATGCGGCTGATTTTGACACACGACCAGGCTTATAATTCAGTTTTGCAGCTGTCAACAAGCCTCCAGTCTTTTCATCTGAAACTTCCTGCATCTCCTTAATAATGAAATCATAAATTTCCTGCTTGTCTGTACGAGGAATATCCAATCCTACCACATCTTTCGTAGATTCTGTTTTAAAAGGCACGTCCCCCCAGCACTGCACTAAGTTAAAATAATAGAACGCACGCAAAAATCTTGCTTCCGCTGTATACTGAGCTTTCAAACCAGAATCAATATCAGAAACCTTATCAATATTTTCCAAAAAAATGTTCGCACGGTTAATGCCGGAATACAAAGTATACCAGAATCCTGTTACTGCCGCATCACTGGTAGTAGCATTATTACAAATCAGTCCTTTAGTGGCAGGTGCACGTCCTGAACCTCCATAGTGAGACAAATCATCACCTCCCACAAGATACATATAGTCTGCTCCATAGAACGTAGACTGACCTAACTCTGCATAAATTCCGGTCAAAAAAGAGTTGGCCTCATCTGCCGTATTAAAATAGTCTGACAGTGTAAGCTGGTAAGGCTCTTTATCCAGAAAATTACAGGATGTCAGTGCACCGCCAAACAATAAAGTAAAAATCGTATATTTTAATGCTTTCATAATTAATCCCTTAAAACTTTGTAAACTCTTATTAGAAACCTAGGTTAACACCAAAACTGATAGAATAAGCTCTCGGATAAGAAGAGAAGTCAAGTCCCGGAGTCAACGCACTGTTACGAACCGACACTTCCGGATCATAACCAGAGTAGCTGGTCCATGTCCACAAATTCTGCGCAGCAATGTAAACTCTTGCATTGCTTAACTTAGCCTTTGCAATCAACGTTTTTGGGAAAGTGTAACCCAATGTCACTGTTTTCAAACGTAAGAAGGAACCGTCTTCTACAATTCGGGAAGAAATCACACGATTTGAAGCAGAAGTAGTTGCTGCCGGAATGTCACTGTCCGGGTTTTCCGGTGTCCAGCGACCGGCATAGCTGGCATACTGGTTCAGCTCGCGCGACTTGTTGTTCGAGCTTTCAAAGAACAGACGGTTGGCATTCATAATGTCATTACCGTATGACCACTGGAAAAATACACTTAAGTCAAATCCTTTGTAAGTAAAGTTATTAGTGAAACCACCTGTGTGAATCGGTAAGCCACGGCCTATAATCGTACGGTCGTTGGAATCAATGATTCCGTCACCGTTCACGTCCTTATATTTAGGCATACCCGGTTGTGTATTGGTTTCTGTAGAATAATATGGAACCCCTTTCTTTAATGTATAGGTATCACCAGATTTATTAAAATCATCATACTTATAAGTTCCCTCATAAATATAGCCATACATCATACCCATAGGCAATCCTACCTGAGCAATGTAACTGGGCTGTGAGTTATAATTCTGGTCAAATGAGGCTGCCGTCAGTAAGCTGTTCTGCCCTTCAGACAATGCTAATACTTCATTCTTATTGAACGCGATGTTAAAATCGGTTGACCAGGTAAAGTCCTTTGTCTGAATATTCACTGTATTCAAGCTCAATTCCAATCCGTCATTACGTACCTTACCAATATTCTTCGTTGCACTGTAGAAACCGGAAGTCAACGGAAGAGAAGCCTCTAAGAGCAAATCTCGCGTAGTTTTACGATAAATATCTGCTGTAAAATTCAAACGTTCCTTGAAGAAACTTAAATCCAATCCCACATTCCACTGTTCCGTGGTTTCCCATTTCAAGTTGCTATTACCAATAGAAGTAGGAACCGTTCCTACATTGGTAGTACTACCATTAATAGGATAAACACCACTTGGAATACTTCCGTTAGAAATATAATCTCCCACTTTCGACTTCAGCGCCTGCAACAAGGCATAATATTCATATTCACCAATTCGGTTGTTACCGGTCAATCCCCAGCTCGCACGAAGCTTACCAGCATCAAGTACCTTTTTCAACGGTTTCATAAACTCTTCTTCCATAAAATTCCAGGCCAAAGAACCAGAAGGGAAATAACCGTAACGGTTCTTTTTACTAAATTTAGAAGAGCCATCGGCACGGAATGAGGCCGTTGCATAGTATTTCGATTTGTAATTATAATTAAAACGGGCAAGATAAGACATCATTGACCATGAAGTCTTGTATGAATTGGTCGTACTTGCCTGTCCTTCATTCATACCCGCCATACCTAATGACTCGTTAGGTATATGAATGGTCTTAAATGAATAATATTCATAATCCGAATTCTGGAATGTAATACCGACTAATGTATTAAAGAAGTGTTTTTTCTTGATATTAGTCTGATAAGTCAATGTATTTTCGTTCAACCAGGTCAGACGTTCATTACGAACAACTTGGGCATTTACCTTATCTGTTGAAGTAGGACCACCATAACGTGTCTTGGAGTTATTAAACTGGTCATTCTTACGTGCATCGTATGTATAACCACCCGAAACTTTCAACTTCAAGCCTTTAATAAATTCATATTCCACAAAACCGTTCAACTGCAAGTTATTGATATAATTTTTGCGGTATTCGTTCTTTAACGACATAATCGGGTTGAAACGGTAGTCGTTGCTGTTATCCACTGCATCATCCATTACGTTATCCATCAAAGAGCTAAGCGGTTTGTTCGGGAAAGTAACCGGACGATACCCCCACACGCTATAGAACAAGTTGTTCATACCACTGTAAGAGTTCTCTGAAGGAGTGGAACCAGTCTGAATAGAACGAGAATAGTTGGCTGTCAAACTCATATTCAGTTTGTCACGACGAACTACCGTGTTCATACGGCCCTGCAAACGCTCATAACCAGAATTCAGCAATATACCCTCCTGATTATAATAAGAAAGAGAAGCATTATAACGAACTCCTTCCGTACCACCACTCAAACGCAGGTTGTGGTTGTGCTGCAAAGCGGTACGGAAAATTTCATCCTGCCAGTTATACTGGTCAATATTACGGTAATCTTCCAGTGTCCATTGTTTACCCTCCCATTCCATCAAATAACCACCATTGGATGAAGTCATCTGTTCCGGATACATTTCGGCTTGCAATTTTACAAATTCGTATGCATCCATCATCGGAATAGTACGCGTTACATGTTGCATGGTTACGCTACCATCATAACTCAATTGCGCCTTACCAACCTTTCCTTTCTTTGTAGTAATGATAACAACACCATTCGCACCACGGGCACCGTAAATAGCCGTAGCTGATGCATCCTTCAAAATATCCAACGATTCAATATCCGAAGGGTTGATAGTGCTGGCAATAGCTGCATCTTCTACGGGGAAACCATCAATCACATAAAGCGGAGAGTTATCCTGTGTCAACGAGTTGTTACCACGAATCACGATGTTCATGGTTCCGCCCGGCGTACCTTCGCTGGAAGACACGTTCACACCGGCAATACGTCCTCCCAGGTTCTGGTCGAACGAGCCGACCGGCGTATTCAGCAATTCATTCATATCTGCCTTAGCCACGGAACCGGTCAAGTCTTTCTTTCTTACTTCCTGGTAACCTACTACTACTACTTCATCCAATACCTTCGTATCTTCTTCCAATACGATAGACATCGGCTTAGAGGTATCCACCTGCAGTTCTTTTGTGGCATAGCCAATAAAAGAGACCACAATAACGGATTTTTTGTCGGGTACTCCCAATGAGAACTTACCATCAATATCAGTAATAGTTCCCTGAGTAGTCCCTTTCACTTGGATACTGGCACCAATAACGCTTTCACCCGTCTGGTCAACCACAGTACCCCTCACGAGTACCTGGGCCATAGCCACAGTTACAGAGAACAAGACGAACAACATCATGCTCAATCCCCTTCTCCATAGAATAGTTCGGAATTCGGTTTGCATACAAGAATTTAGATTAAATTTAGATTTTAAAGTTTTCGTCACAAATGTACAGTTTAATTATAGAAAGAGGTGACAAAATAGTTCATTTAAGGGTGCAAAAATATTCATCACCTAAAAAGGCAGAAAAAACAATAATAAATAAACTTCTAATTATCAAACAAATAAAATAGCATACATGATATAAAACATCTATTTTACAAAAGTTTTCATCGTCCCTTGAGATACCGTTTTTTCTTATCAAAAAACGCAAGGACGTTTAGTCCAAAACGCAAGTACGTTTTAGTTAAAACGCAAGTGCGTTTGACTTCAAACACAAGGACGTTTTAATCCAAACGCACTTGCGTTTTCAAAAGGTACCAAAAATCATTTTTTTTCCTCTTTTAAAAGAGGAAATACGTATTCGGAATCGTTTTTCTGTTTCTATTATTTGCAGAGTTCTCAAATTAGCCCTATCTTCGCACGATAAAACATTCAACTTTGTTATGACCCGAATGAACAAAATAAAGAAACTAAAAAAAATCCGTCTCCATCATGAAGGAACTCCCATTCTGATTACCAGTGCAATCTTGCTGCTTCTTGTAAACGCTGCTTTATACTGGGGGATAGAGTGCCGGATTCCATTTTATATTGTGGCAGCAGTAAGTATCGTAGTGTACTTGCTGATGGTCAATTTTTTCCGCTGTCCCATCCGATTGTTCAAAGGAGATACGGAAAAAACCGTAGTCGCTCCTGCCGATGGACGTATCGTGGTAATTGAGGAGGTGGATGAGCATGAATATTTCCATGACCGCCGACTAATGATTTCCATCTTTATGGACATCACCAATGTACATGCCAACTGGTATCCTGTAGACGGGGTGGTAAAACATGTAGACCATCATAACGGACGGTTCATGAAGGCGTGGCTTCCCAAAGCCAGTACGGAAAACGAGCGTTCTATGGTGGTAATTGAAACGCCTGAGGGTCATACGGTTATGGCACGGCAGATTGCCGGTGCGGTGGCAAGACGCATCGTAACATACGCCGTACCGGGTGAAGACTGTTACATTGACGAACACATGGGATTCATTAAATTTGGTTCGCGAGTGGATGTGTACCTGCCGTTAGGTACGGAAGTTTGCGTCAGCATGGGGCAAAAGACAACCGGTAACGAAACGGTAATTGCCCGCTTGCCTTAATCCTGCAATACAATATTTACACCTTATTATATTTATACCTTTTATATATAGGATATGGCTAATGTGATAACCCGGAATATTCCCAATACGATTACGAGCTGCAACTTGTTTTGCGGATGCATAGCCAGCTACATGGCTTTCCATAGCAAATATGAATTAGCCCTGCTTTTCATCGTGTTAGGAGCTACATTCGACTTTTTCGACGGGATGACCGCCCGTCTGCTACATGTCTCTTCTCCCATCGGAAAGGAACTTGACTCTCTGGCAGATGATATCACGTTCGGACTGGCACCGGCTGCCATTGCCTTTTCCTTGTTCAAAGAGGTACATTACCCGGATTTTCTTCTGCCGTTGTCAGAAATCATGCCTTATACGGCTTTCCTGATAGCAGTCTTTTCTGCCCTGCGACTGGCCAAGTTTAACCTGGATGAACGGCAGACTTCTTCCTTTATCGGAATGCCTACTCCGGCTAACGCATTATTCTGGGGCTCACTGACCGTAGGTGCACACAGTTTTTTGGTGTCCGACCATTTCAACGCCTTATACTTGTTCATCTTAGTAGTAGTCATGTCACTGCTGCTGGTGGCAGAACTCCCGATGTTCTCCCTGAAGTTCAAGGACCTGTCGTGGGGACATAACAAGATAAGCTATATATTCTTGATTGTCAGCATTCCTCTGTTAATCATCTTCCAACTGAGCGGATTTGCAGCTGTCATTGTCTGGTATATCATTCTGTCATTACTGACATATAAGAAATAGCTTAGAAATCGTATGGCACATTTTTTGCATATATCACATTAAAAACAAAAGACAATGTTCCATATTTTAGGCTTTCTATTTTTTATCATACTGGTTGTTCTGGTGATTGGATTGCTCATTCTTTCCAAAGTCGTCAGTCTGGTATTCGGATTCAAGCGTCGTATGCAAGGTAAGAATTCGGGTCAGCGGACAACTTACTCTTCTCAAGATTATCAGTCGAACCCTCGTCAGGAAGAGACAACAGATTCTTACTCCACACAAGGAGATGTACCTGTGCGTCAACGCAAAAAGATTTTCGATAAAGACGAAGGGGAATACGTGGAATTCGAAGAAATCAAATAAATCTTCATCTTCTCTTTCGGAAGAAATCTTTCATCAGTCCGGCACATTCATCGGCCAGCACTCCTTTCACGACCACGGTCTTCGGATGCAGGGCTTGAGGTGCATAGCGCTGGTAACCTCTTTTCTCGTCTTCTGCACCGAAAACGAGGCGACCGACCTGTGACCAGGCAATGGCACCGGCACACATCACACAAGGCTCCACCGTAACGTAGAGCGTGCAATCAGTCAAATATTTTGCTCCTAACGAATTGGCAGCGGCAGTAAGTGCCTGCATCTCGGCATGAGCTGTCACATCGTGCAGTGTTTCGGTCAGGTTATATGCACGCGCCAGAATACGGTCACGACAGACCACCACGGCTCCCACCGGAACCTCTCCTCTTTCGGCTGCCCGTGCGGCCTCAGCCAGAGCCTGTTTCATGTAAAAAGAATCGTCTGCCATAACTTATCTGCGCATATCGTGTTCCTTGAAAAGTGTAGGATAATCTTCCTCCATATTCTGATGGATAAAAGCCAATACGGTCTCGCGAAGCCAACGTGCCTTGTTGGTTATCTGGTATTTCTCCAGATAACGGTCTACAATTCGCACCTCTTCTTCGCTCATCAGACAAACCATCCGCTGGCGGCGGGGAGGATTACTGACTGGTACTTTTTTTCTTTTTTTTCCGCTATTTACCATCTTCGGTGCAAAATTAGCGTATTCTGTTAAAATGAAAGCATAAAAATGCGTATTTTTGCGAAAAAGCGGAAAAATGGCATCACATAATGAACTGGGAAAAGAAGGAGAAAATGCGGCCGTGAAGTACCTGCTGGAGAAAGAATATGAAATCAGGCACCGAAACTGGCACTCCGGACACCGTGACCTGGATATCGTGGCACAGAAAGACGGTGAACTGGTCATTGTGGAGGTAAAGACGCGAAGCGATGCCTGTTTCGGACAGCCGGAGGATGCGGTAGACAGGCGTAAGATAAGAAGTATTGTGGCCTCTACGGATGCGTACGTCCGAAAGTTTGCCATTGACCTTCCGGTTCGCTTTGATATTATCACGGTAGTAGGAAACCACCCTCCCTTCCACATAGAACACATTGAGGACGCCTTTTTCCCGCCCGTGTGGAACTAACTTTGAAACAGAAAAGAACAATGACATATCCTGAACCTATTGTATTGGCAGAAACGACTTCTACCAACACGTATCTGGCCGCTCTCTGCCAGAAAGAAGCGTGTGCGGAACTGACCAGCGTGTATTCATCTTTCCAGTCAGCAGGACGCGGCCAGCGCGGCAACAGCTGGGAGTCGGAAGCCGGAAAGAACCTACTCTTCAGTTTTGTAGTTTATCCGGAGTTTCTGGAGGCACACCGCCAGTTCTATCTTTCACAAGTGACTGCCTTGGCACTGCATGATGTATTGTCCTCTTACACGGAAGGCATTTCCATCAAATGGCCGAACGATATTTACTGGAAAGACAAAAAGATTTGCGGTACACTGATTGAGAATGACCTGACAGGCATTCATATCAGCCGTTCCATTTCGGGTACAGGCGTAAACCTGAACCAGGAACGCTTCCTCAGCGATGCACCCAACCCGGTATCGTTATGCCAGATTACGGGCAACCTGTACGACCCGCGGGAGATACTGGAACAGATTATGGAAAAAGTGACGGAGTATTATCAGCTTCTGAAAGAGAACCGGACAGAGGTGCTGGAAACACGCTATAAGGAGGCGCTTTACCGGAAAGAAGGACTGTATCCGTTCCGCGATAAAGACGGAAGTTTCCGGGCACGCATTGCCGACATTGAACCGAACGGACGGCTGATACTGGAAGACGAGAACGGACAGACAAGGGGGTATTTATTTAAGGAAGTGGAATACATCTTATGACACGTACTGACCGACAGATTCTTCACATCGCCCTTCCTTCCATCGTTTCTAATATCACAGTTCCCTTGTTAGGCCTGATTGACGTCAGCATTGTAGGACACTTGGGAGCCGCATCTTACATCGGTGCCATTGCAGTGGGAGGCATGCTGTTCAATATGATTTACTGGTTGTTCGGTTTCCTCCGCATGGGAACCGGGGGATTGACCGCACAGGCCTACGGCAGACATGACCTGCAGGAAGTGACGCGTATCCTGCTTCGTTCACTGAGCATCAGTCTGTTACTGTCGCTTGCCTTGCTGTTACTGCAATATCCGATACGAAATATCGCATTTATGTGCATGGACACCAGCGAGGAAGTCCGGCAATTAGCTACGTTATATTTCCACATCTGTATCTGGGGGGCACCGGCCACTTTAGGGCTCTATGGCTTCACGGGCTGGTACATCGGCATGCAGAATTCCCGTTTCCCGATGTTCATCGCCATTACCCAGAACATTGTCAATATAGCAGCCAGCCTGTTCTTTGTATTCGTACTGAAGATGAAAGTAGAAGGCGTGGCATTAGGCACGCTCGTGGCACAATATGCCGGACTGGGTATGGCCTGTCTGCTCTGGCTGGCTTATTACCGTCCACTCCGGAAATACCTTCGCCAAAAAGCCCTGTTCGACCGTACGGAAATGAAGCGTTTCTTCCAGGTAAACCGGGATATTTTTTTCCGCACGCTCTGCCTGATTGCTGTTACCGTCTTCTTCACTTCCACAGGTGCGGCTTACGGGGATGTGGTATTGGCCGTAAATGCCCTGCTGATGCAGCTATTCACTCTCTTTTCTTATTTCATGGATGGATTTGCCTACGCAGGAGAGGCGCTGACCGGAAAATACATCGGGGCCAAAGACAATCAGTCGCTAAGACTGACCATACGGCACCTCTTCAAGTGGGGAATCGCCTTGTCACTTCTGTTCACATTACTCTACGGAGCAGGAGGAAAAAGCTTTCTCGGCTTGCTCACCAACGACACTTCTGTCATTTCGGCTTCTGAGGAATATATCTATTGGGTACTGGCCATTCCACTGGCAGGATTCTCGGCCTTTCTGCTTGATGGAATCTGTATTGGTGCCACGGCTACCCGCGTGATGCTTCGCTCCATGTTAGTGTCTTCGGCCAGCTTCTTCTTACTCTATTATGGATTCCATGCCTCGTTAGGGAATCATGCGTTGTGGATGGCTTTTATTGTGTACCTGGCATTGCGAGGTGTTGTGCAGGGAGGAATACTCTACCGGATGCCACACACCAACCTCCACCGACAGGTATAGTTTTAACGACAAGCCTCGGGATATATGCAAATTATTACTAACTTTGTAGCAATCTAAAAACAAATACGATTATGGCAAAATTCAAACGCATCCTGTTAAAACTCAGCGGCGAAAGCTTGATGGGAGAAAAGAAATACGGTATTGACGAAAAACGTCTGGGCGAATATGCACAGCAAATCAAGGAAATCCACGACATGGGGGTACAGATTGGTATCGTGATTGGTGGCGGTAACATCTTCCGCGGACTGTCTGGAGCCGGAAAAGGATTCGACCGTGTGAAAGGTGACCAGATGGGTATGCTGGCTACGGTTATCAACAGCCTGGGATTAAGTTCTGCCTTGGTAGCAGCCGGTGTAAAAGCCCGCGTGCTGACAGCCATCCGCATGGAACCCATCGGCGAGTTTTACACCAAATGGAAAGCCATTGAAGCCATGGAAAACGGAGAAGTAGTGATTATGTCGGCCGGAACAGGTAATCCGTTCTTTACTACAGACACTGGTTCTTCATTGAGAGGTATTGAAATTGAAGCCGACGTGATGCTGAAGGGTACGCGCGTGGACGGTATCTATACAGCCGACCCGGAAAAAGACCCGACTGCCACCAAGTTCGATGACATCACTTACGATGAAGTACTGGCAAGAGGACTGAAAGTAATGGACCTGACCGCTACTTGTATGTGTAAGGAAAACAACCTGCCGATTATTGTATTCGACATGGATACAGTGGGCAACCTGAAAAAGGTAATGTCTGGCGAAAACATCGGTACACTGGTACACAACTGATTATTCATTTGAATCAAAAAATATACGGCAAGACTGGAAACGCATCCTGGTCTTGCCGTTTTTGTTTATTCACGTGTCAGTTCGTAACGGTGAAGTTCTGCATTTTTCATCAGTGGAACCGTACGCAGTTCCTCCAGCGGGACGCCTGTAATACGGGCTTCCAGGCAACGGTTGATTTGTCCATGTGCCACTACCAACACACGCTTCCCGTCATAATACTGCCACAAATAGTCCAAGAAAGCACCAGCCCGGTCGTACATCATCTGGCGGGTTTCCACTCCAGCAGGAGGATTACTTAAATCGACACTCCCCACGGACAACCCGGTCCAAGGCCCCCAGTCTATTTCCCTCAACAACGTAGTCTGCTGCCAAGGCAGCTGCCGACTCCCAACAGCCAGTTGCACGGTATCCACCACCCGTTGCAGATCACTGCTGACCACTGCATCCAGTGCAATATCCCGCAGGGACTCTCCTAATTCCATCGCCTGCTTTTTTCCTTCTTCTGTCAATGTACCGGGCAAGTGCCCTTGAAAAATACGGCTCAGGTTTTCCACCGTCTGCCCGTGGCGCGCCAAATAAAGTGTAATCATACAACCGTGCTGTTTTATAGTGATAAAACAAAGATAAGAAGTTTTTCAGGATATTTCCGAAACCGGAAGACACAAACTTATTTTCAGAAGTATTGCAAGGAAATAAAAAATAGCTTATTTTTGTTCACATAAATACTTATCAACGAATATAAAACCTATAAATGCAAGAAATATATGGCAGATTCTAAAACAATTATCAGCGAAGCTGAAGAGAAAATGGATATGGCAGTCATGTACCTGGATGAGTCACTGGCTCACATCCGTGCCGGAAAGGCTGACGTACGTTTGTTGGACGGTATCCGCGTAGATTCTTACGGAAGCATGGTGCCCATCAACAATGTAGCGGCAGTAACTACTCCTGATGCGCGCAGCATCGCCATCAAGCCGTGGGACAAGAGCATGTTTCGCGTAATTGAAAAGGCTATCATCGACTCTGAACTGGGTATCATGCCGGAAAACAACGGTGAAATCATCCGTATCGGTATCCCGCCGTTGACAGAGGAACGCCGTAAACAGTTGAGCAAGCAGTGCAAGGGTGAAGGTGAAACTGCAAAAGTAAGTGTGCGCAACGCACGCCGCGACGCCATCGACGCTCTGAAAAAGGCTGTGAAAGATGGTATGCCGGAAGATGAACAGAAGAACTCGGAAGCCAAACTGCAGAAAGTACACGACAAGTACATCAAGCAGATTGACGACATGCTGGCTGCCAAGGACAAAGAAATCATGACAGTATAATCTTATTCACCATACACGAGGAGAGAGGAGGCCTTATGGTCTCTTCCCTCCTCTTTTTAATTTTGCACATATTCATTTTGGAAAAAGGTCTGGTCATTAAAAATACGGGAAGCTGGTACCTGGTCAAGACGGACGAGGGAAAGCTGATTGAATGTAAGATAAAAGGAAATTTCCGCCTGAAAGGAATACGCAGCACGAACCCCATTGCGGTGGGCGACCGTGTACAAATCAATGTCAATGCGGAGGGAACCGCATTCATTACTGAAATTGAAGACCGGAAAAATTACATCATCCGCCGTTCTTCCAATCTTTCCAAACAGTCACACATCATTGCAGCCAATCTGGACCAGTGCATGCTGGTGGTTACGGTGAACTATCCGGAGACTTCGACAGTCTTCATCGACCGCTTTCTGGCCTCTGCAGAAGCCTATCGTGTACCAGTATGCCTGGTTTTCAACAAGGTAGACCGCTATACGGAAGAAGAACTGCATTACTTGGATGGCTTGACAAACTTATACACGCACATCGGCTACCCGTGTTACCGGATTTCTGCCTTGGACGGTACGGGAGTAGACGAAATCAAACAGGCATTAGAAGGAAAAGTAACCTTATTTTCCGGCCATTCTGGTGTGGGAAAATCCACCCTCATCAATGCCATCCTGCCCGAACAGAACATCAAGACGGGAGAAATCTCTACCGCACATAACAAAGGTATGCACACCACCACATTCTCAGAAATGTTTCCGGTGGCAAGCGACGGTTACATCATTGATACACCGGGTATCAAGGGGTTTGGTACGTTCGACATGAAAGACGAAGAAGTGGGACACTATTTCAAGGAAATCTTTGAATTCTCTGCCCAATGCAAATATGGCAACTGTACCCACCGCCATGAACCGGGATGTGCCGTACGGGAAGCCGTAGAAAATCACTACATCAGTGAATCAAGGTATGCTTCTTACCTGAATATCTTAGAAGATAAAGAAGAAGGAAAATACCGTTCCGCATACTAATATGCCACTAAAATACACAGCCCCGCTCTGACGCCAACGACTGTCAAAGCGGGGCTATTTTTTTATAATAAAGAATGGTATCAGAAACGTCCTCCTCCCAAAGAACGGTAAAGAAGAGTATGAAGCTGACAATAAGCTACATTCAAGTCGATACGTTCCAGCTCGCAATCCAGATAACGTTCATCGGCAGACAACACATCCAGATAGCCCACAAAACCGGTACGGAACAATTCGTTCGCATTCTCAATGGAACGGCGATGCACGCGACTTTCCTTGGCTTTCAACAATTTACGTTCGTCCATCCGTTCAGATGCCTCCAGCAAATCGGCTACTTCCTGATAAGACTTCAACGCCACCCGGTGATATTCCAGCAATGCCATACGCTGACGTGCTTTCGATTCATTCCACAAAGCCCTGATTTCATGCCGCTTGAATAAAGGAGCACTGATACCAGCTGCTAAGTCGTAGACCAAAGAGGCCGGTGAGACAAACCATTTGCTCAAATCAAAGGCATTGAATCCGCCTCCTCCCCCGATAAGCAAGGAAGGGAAGAAAGTCTTACGGGCTGCAGAAGCATCGGCCTTACAAGCCAACAGTTCCAGTTCGGCCGCTTTCACATCCGGACGGTTACACAGCAACTGGGCCGGTATACCGGAAGCAGCAGGGAGCTGCGATGCAGAAATTTCCTCAAAAGTGGAACGTTTGATTTCAAAAGGCAGCTTTCCCAGCAACAATGCCAGTGCGCGTTCTGCTTCTGCAATCTGCTGACGCGTGTCGAGAAGCATCTCTTCCAGCTTCAGTCCACGCGACTGGAACTGGTCGACTGACAAACGGAAAACTTCGCCTTCCTTCATCAGCTCATTGGTCAGTTCATAAGCTTCCTGTGCCTTCTGGATTTCTTCTTTCAGAATGACACATTTCTTATCCAGTCCTACCAAGTGATAATACTGTACGGCCACTTCGGAAACCAACATGGCTTGTGCCAAGCGTGCAGCCTCCACCGAGTTCATCCAGCGAAGCGCTGCTGCACGTTTTTTATCTGTCAGTTTTCCCCATACGTCGGCTTCCCATTGAAAGCTTACGCCTAAATTCAGATTTTTATAAGGATCAGGGATATGCTTGTCTTTAGCCAAATCGGGGGTATTGGTCGTACTGTTTCCTACCCCATCCATGGTGTATTCACCAAAACGCTGTACACCGGCACTCAAGCCTAAAGATACTTCAGGCAGCAAAGCTCCCCGGCCCACCCGTAATTGTTCACGGGCAAGCGACACCCTCTCCAACGTTTGCAAGAAACTATGATTTCTTACCAGTGCCGTATCGATATACGCCTTTAAATAGGTATCCGGAAAGAATTCTTTCCATGACAAATTGGCCATACTCAGCGTGTCCGAGGTTCCCCCGACAAAAGTCTCAGGCAGAGCCACCTTCTCTTCCGAAAGGAGAGAAGGCGACTTACAGCCACTAGACAACAGTATAACAACGGCAATTGCGATATAATTTCGTAAATGATTAGTCTTCATCTTCATCATATTTTTTATCGGTCTTTAAACGAGACGACCAGGTTTCAAACAAGATATACAAACCGGGGACTAGGAAGATTCCTACAAAGGTTCCAATAAACATACCTCCGGCAGCGGCTGTACCGATAGAACGGTTTCCTAACGCACCTGCTCCAGTGGCTACTAGCAACGGAATCAATCCGCAGATAAAAGCAAACGAAGTCATCAAGATAGGACGCAGACGGCTTACCGCTCCCTTTACTGCGGCCTCCATAATCGAAAGTCCGCTCTGACGATATTGGTTGGCCATCTCGATAATCAAAATCGCATTCTTACCCAACAAACCAATCAACATGACCAGAGCCACCTGTGCATAAATATTGTTCTCAAGTCCGGCCAGTTGCAGGAAGAAATAAGAACCGAAGATTCCCGCAGGCAACGAAAGGATGACAGGGAAAGGCAACAGCAGACTTTCGTATTGTGCCGCCAACAGCAAATACACGAACAACAGACAGATTCCGAAAATCAATATGGTCTGTCCGCCCGAATCCTTTTCCTCACGGGTAATACCCGACCATTCCACGTCGTAACCACGGGGAAGCACTTCCTTGCTGATTTCTTCTACGGCCTGTATCACCTCACCCGAACTGATTCCTCCTTCTCCTTCACCTGTAATCAAAGCAGAAGTAAACATGTTGTAACGGGTAATCTGGCTGGGGCCGAACACACGGTCCATGGTCATGAAGTTTGAATAAGGTACCACATTACCGTCGTTGTTCTTCGCATACAGGCGATACAAATCCTCCGGATTCATACGATACTCCGGTGAAGCCTGAATCATCACCTTATACATCTGTCCGAAACGGATAAAGTTGGACGAATAGAAACTTCCGATATACGCCTGAAGTGTTTCCATGGCCTTATCCAAGTCTACACCTAACTTGGCAGCTTTTGCCAAATCCACTTTCAACAAATACTGTGGGAAGTTCGGATTAAAACCAGACGTCACTCCCTGAAGACGCGGGTCGGCATTCAACTTCTCCACCAATGTATTGGCCACTTCCGCAAAATCATGGAAATCGCCTGCCGTCTTGTCCTGCAAACGAAGCTCAAAACCACTGGCGTTACCGAAACCGGGCACGGAAGGTGGCAAGAAGAACTGTATGTCGGCGTCTTTGATATGAGAAGTACGCTCCTTATACAGTTGCATCAACTCCTCTACTCCCTTATCACGCTCATCCCAAGCTTTCAGGTTGATCATACCCATACCGTAACTGGCTCCTTCTGTCTCCGTCATCAAACTGTAGCCGGCCAGTGTAGAGATGCTTTCAATCTCATCAAAAGGCAGCAAAGCAGCCTGAATCTGATTCAGCACCTTTTCGCTTCGTTCCACTGTCGCTCCCGGAGGAGCATCCACGTTTACATAAATCATACCCTGGTCTTCATTCGGAATAAATCCGGTAGGAAGCACTAAATTGATGCCATACGTAGCCAGGAAGAACAACACTAACGTAGCGTAAGTAAAAGATTTCCGTCCTAAATACTTGTGTAATCCTAACTGATAGCTGCGTTCAAAGCGGTCGTAACGGCGGTTGAACACCACAAAGAACTTACGGAGCCAGGTAGCTTTCTTGCGTCCGTGACCTGCCGGTCGGAGCAGCAAGGCACAAAGTGCAGGCGAAAGCGTAAGCGCATTGATACCCGAAATCACAATAGCCACAGCCAGGGTCAAAGAGAACTGACGGTAGAAAATACCTACCGTACCTTCCATAAAGCCCACCGGCACAAATACCGCCGACATGACCAGTGTAATGGCAATGATAGCTCCACCAATTTCTTTAATAGCGGCCACAGATGCCTTATAAGGACTCAGCTTTTCTTCGTGCATCTTGACATGGACAGCCTCGACCACCACAATCGCATTATCGACCACAATACCAATGGCCAGTACCAGTGCAAACAAGGTCAGCATGTTAATGGAGAAACCTAACATCTGCATGAAGAAGAAGGTTCCAATCAAAGACACCGGTACGGCAATGGCCGGAATCAGTGTAGAACGTAAATCCTGCAAGAAAAGATACACCACGACAAATACTAACAAGAAAGCTTCCAGCAAGGTCTTCAACACGGAAGTAATGGAAGCATCCAGAAAGCGGGATACGTCGTATGCAATATTATAGTCCATACCGGGAGCAAAACTGCTTTCCTTGATTTCCTCCATGCGCTGCTTAATGTTTTCAATGACTTCACGTGCATTGGAACCCGGACGCTGCTTAATCATAATAGAGGCAGAAGGACGTCCGTCGGTCATGGACACCATGTTATAGTCTTCTGAGTCAAACTCGATGGTAGCCACATCCCTCAGACGCAGCAACGAACCGTCGGGTAAGGCCTTGAGCACAATTTCCCCGTACTCTTCGGGGGTGCTGAACTTCCCAGTGTACTGCAATACGTACTGCAACTGCTGGGGTAATTTATCGGAACTGATACCTGTCTTTCCGGGAGCCGCCTCAATGTTCTGCCGACGGATAGCATCTGTCACATCCTGGGGCACCAGATTATAGGCCGCCATACGAGCCGGATTCAACCATACACGCATGGCATAGTCACGGCTTCCCATGATTTCTACCAGCCCCACTCCGTCAATACGTTTCAACTCACGAAGCACATTGATGTCGGCAAAGTTATACACAAACTTCTCCGTATGCGTGGTATCTGTACTGAACACATTCAAGTACATCAACATACTGTTCACTTCTTTCTCTGTCACCACGCCGGCACGAATTACCTCTTCGGGCAATTCATCCAGTACGGTGGTCACACGGTTCTGCACATTTACCGCAGCTACATCAGGGTCGGTTCCAACCTTGAAATAAACGGTTGTGAGCGACATACCGTCATTCGTACATACCGTGGTCATATAGGTCATGCCCGGTACGCCATTGATGGCACGTTCCAGCGGAGTAGCTACCGTCTTCGCCATCACATCGGCACTGGCTCCTGTATAACGGGTTGTCACTGTTACCGAAGGAGGTACAATATCCGGGAACTGCGTAATAGGCAACGATACCAATGCCAGTCCTCCCAAACAAACGATGATGACAGAGATAACTGCCGAAAGAATCGGGCGACGAATAAACAACTTAAACATAGGCCCTTATCTTTGCAACATGTTCAACTTCAATTCCTTTCTCACATCTTCAAACGGAATGGTGTCTGCCTTAATCTGCATACCGTCCTTCACCAACTGTACGCCCTCGTACACGATTGTCGTACCCGCCGGGAAATCCTGCGTCACATAATAGTTCTGGAAACGCTCAATCGGATTAAAGCTGCGCACCTCCACCTTTCCTTCTTCATTAAACAAATACACATACGTAAAGTCCTGAATTTCAAAGGTAGATTTCTGAGGAATCATGTACACATCCTCCATGTGAGTCATCATACGTACCTTTCCGGTTACTCCATGTTTCAACAGTCCGTCTGGATTCGGAAAGCGTACACGGAATGCGATAGAACCGGTTCCCCGTTCAAAGTCCCCTTCCACGGTTTCCTGCTTTCCTTTATGTGAATACACCGAACCATCAGGCAAAATCAGTTCCACGTTATCCAGCTGCTGCAGATTTTCTCCGCTTAACTGCGCACGCTTCAAGCGCAAGTATTCGCTTTCGTTCACTTTGTAATAGGCAAAGATTTCCGAAATATCACTCACGGTAGTCAACAGACTTTCCGGGTTCACCAGACTTCCCACTTTATAAGGTATACGGTCTACATAACCGGTAAAAGGAGCGGTAATCGTGGTGTAACTATATTCCATCTGTGCCCGTTGCATCTCTGCACGTGCCTGCTCCACTTTCATCCGAGCCACTTCCCGTTCACGCCTCACCTGGTCCAAACGGATAGAAGAAATAATCTGCTTGTCGACCAGACGTTGCACGAGTTCCGTTTCATAATTGGCCATCTCCAGCTGCGCCTGGGTCTGTTTGTAGTTAGCCTCGGCTGCTTTTAATACTTCCATATAATTCTCTGAATTCAAACGGAACATGGGTTGTCCTTTTTTTACCAACTGACCTTCGTCAACCAGTACCTGCTGAATAAAGCCCTCTACACGAGCTTTTATTTCTACAAACTGAATCGCCTGAATATCGGCCACATACGACCGTGGCAAGTCAATGGTAGTAGGCTGAAGTACCGTCACCGGTATGGTTTCCTTACTCTTTACTTGTTTTTCGCCTGATGACTGACAGGCAGGCAACAGTCCGGCCACACATGACCAGATTGCAACCTTGTGAAGAAAATTTTTCATAAGATGACAAAATAAAGATTACTATGTAATTTGATTTTTAAAAACAAGAATAACCTTCCGATCAGGTATCACACCAAACCGGAACAGACTTTTTTTTTACGCAGTGTGCGAAAAGACTAAATCAATAAGGTACAAAAAGTCACATACGGGCGTACAGGAAATACGCGTAAGGATACAGTACGGACTATTACAGAAATATCAGCAATAAAGTTTCGAAAGCAAATGAAAAATAAAGGAAGCGAACCTAATATAAACCACCAGAAAAAAGAACGCACAGAGGTTTTTGAATAAGATAAATCTTCCCACTCAAGGACATTCACATCTTCTTCCTGAAAAGTATCAGCAGCAGAAGGTATCGCCATTTCGTCCTGTGTATCAACCTGGCATGCACTGATTACCTCATACGCATACGCATCCAAATGTATGAGTAACAACATCATCATACATAAGGCACGGAAAAGCTTATTTTTTCTGACAATATGAGATAACATAGTATAAATACACAATCGGTATGCAAAGATAGTAGTACAATAACTAATATAAAAAAGCCTTTCTCAGTTTTCCATAAAATTAACAACCTAAGCCTCTGTTTTTTACAAATCCCTTTCCGATAATTATGATTTCGCTTCTCTAAAAGGGTTCTTTTAACTATAAAAAATATAAAAAACATGGTATTCTTTCAATAAATCAATATGTTTGCCAAATAATTAATTAACCAGACTCTAATAAACACATGGACAAACGAATTAAATGGGGAATTATCGTTTTGGTAGGTGCAGGGCTGACCGCCTTGGGCATTCATACATTTACTCCCGGAGAGAACAAGGAACTGGCTGCTGCCGAGAAGAAATCGCCAGTCGACAAAAATAAGGCGCTAAATGTAAATGCGAAGATTATCAAGCCTCATCTGCTTACGGACCAGTTGTTCGTAAGCGGAAAGCTGATGCCGGACGAAGAGGTGGACCTTTCATTTGAAACCTCCGGAAAAATTACCAGCATCGAATTTACAGAAGGTAGTTTCGTATCAAAGGGACAGTTGCTGGCCAAGGTGAACGACAGTCAGTTACAAGCTCAATTGAAACGCCTGGAAGCTCAGATGCCACTGGCCGAAGACCGCGTGTTCCGTCAAAATGCCTTGCTGCAACGCGATGCGGTCAGTAAGGAAGCCTACGAACAGGTAAAAACGGAACTGGCCACCCTCAATGCCGACATCGAAAATGTGAAGGCCAATATTGCCATGACGGAACTCCGTGCCCCATTCGACGGCATCATCGGATTGCGACAGGTCAGCTTGGGAGCCTACGCCTCTCCGACTACAGTCATTGCCAAACTGACTAAAATCACCCCGTTGAAAGTAGAGTTTGCCGTGCCGGAACGTTATGCCCGACAGATTCAGAAAGGTACCAACCTGACCTTTAAAATTGAAGGCCGGCTGGAAACCTTCAATTCGCAAGTATATGCCACTGAGTCACGTATCAACGAGGAAACACATACCCTGACCGTACGTGCCCTCTATCCGAACCGGAACGGAGAATTGCTCCCCGGACGTTATGCGGACATCGCACTGAAACAACAGGAAATTCAAGATGCCATTGCTATCCCCTCGGAAGCCATCGTGCCGGAAATGGGAAAAAACAAGGTATTCTTGTATCGTTCGGGACTGGCTGAACCGGTGGATGTAGAAATAGGTATCCGCACGGAAGCAGAAGTACAAGTCTTGAAAGGCCTGTCTGCCGGAGATACCATACTGACCTCCGGTACCCTGCAGTTACGTACCGGCATGCCGGTAATTCTTGACCAAATCAACTAACCTTCTGCCGTATGAACATATCCGAACTTAGTATACGAAGGCCGGTACTGGCCACCGTACTCACCATCATCATCCTGCTATTCGGACTGATTGGTTATACAACTTTGGGAGTACGTGAATATCCGTCGGTAGATAACCCGATTATCTCTGTGACCTGCAGTTATCCGGGAGCGAATGCAGAAGTTATTGAAAACCAGATTACTGAACCTCTGGAGCAGAACATCAACGGTATTCCTGGTATCCGTTCCCTGTCGAGTACCAGCCAGCAGGGACAATGCCGTATTACGGTAGAATTTGAGTTGTCTGTAGATCTGGAAACAGCCGCCAACGACGTGCGTGACAAGGTATCACGTGCGCAGCGTTACCTGCCACGCGACTGTGACCCTCCTACCGTTTCCAAAGCCGATGCGGATGCCAGCCCCATCCTGATGGTAGCCATCCAAAGCAATACCCGCTCACTGCTGGAGCTAAGTGAAATAGCCGATTTAACGGTCAAGGAGCAGTTGCAGACCATTCCGGATGTCAGCAGTGTATCCATCTGGGGAGAAAAACGTTACTCCATGCGTCTGTGGCTGGACCCGGTAAAAATGGCTGGTTACGGAATCACGCCTGTAGACGTCAAGAATGCCATCAACGACCAGAACCTGGAACTTCCTTCAGGAAGTATCGAAGGAAATACCATGGAACTTACCCTGCGTACCATGGGACAGATGCACACGGCTAAAGAATTCAACAACATCATCTTAAAGGAACAGAATGGACAGGTAGTACGCTTCAGCGACATCGGTTATGCCGAGTTGGGACCGGCCGACATCAAAAGCTACATGAAGATGAACGGTGTGCCCATGGTCGGTGTGGTAGTTATCCCTCAGCCGGGTGCCAACCACATTGATATTGCAGATGCCGTATACGAACGTATGGAGCAGATGCAGAAGGACTTGCCTGATGACGTGGAATATACCTACGGCTTCGATAATACCCGTTTCATCCGCGCCTCCATTGCGGAAGTAGAGAGCACGGTATACGAAGCTTTTGTACTGGTTATCATCATCATTTTCCTTTTCCTGCGCGACTGGCGCGTGACACTGATTCCTTGTATCGTAATCCCAGTCTCTCTGATTGGAGCGTTCTTTGTGATGTACGTGGCAGGCTTCTCCATCAATGTGCTTACGATGCTGGCTGTCGTACTGTCCGTGGGACTCGTAGTGGATGATGCCATTGTCATGACAGAAAACATTTATATCCGCATCGAACGGGGAATGAAGCCTTTTGAGGCTGGTATTGAAGGAGCCAAGGAAATTTTCTTTGCCGTCATCTCTACCACCATTACACTGGCGGCTGTATTTATCCCGATTGTGTTCATGGAAGGAACCAGCGGACGTTTGTTCAGGGAATTCAGTTTCGTGGTGGCCGGTTCGGTTATCATCTCCTCTTTTGCCGCTCTGACATTCACCCCGATGCTTGCTACCAAGCTTTTGAAGCACAGGGAAAAACAGAACTGGTTCTACCGGAAGACAGAGCCTTTCTTTGAAGGAATGAACCGTGTCTACTCCCGTTCACTCAACGCCTTCCTACGAAAACGTGTCATTGCTATTCCGTTTACCATCATCACGCTCGTGCTCATCGGTTATTTATGGGGAGAAATACCTGCCGAAATGGCCCCATTGGAGGACCGTTCGCAAATCAATATCCGAACCCGTGCGGCGGAAGGTTCCAGCTATGAATACATACGCGATTATACGGAAGAAATCAACACATTAGTAGATTCTATCGTACCGGATGCCGCTTTCGTCTCTGCCCGCGTATCCAGTGGTAGCGGAAACATTCAGATTACCTTGAAAGATATCAAAGAACGCGACTATACACAGATGCAGGTGGCCGAACAGATTTCGAAAGCTATCCGTACCCATACCAAAGCACGTTCTTTCGTGCAGCAGCAGTCTTCTTTCGGTGGACGAAGAGCCAGTATGCCGGTGCAATACGTACTGCAGGCTGTCAGCATCGAAAAGCTACAGGAGGTACTGCCGGAGTTTCTGGCACAAGTGTACGACAACCCGACCTTCCAAATGGCCGACGTAGACTTGAAGTTCAGCAGTCCCGAAATGCGTGTCACCATCAACCGCGACAAGGCGGGTACCATGGGAGTAAGCGTACGCGACATTGGAGAAACCTTACAATACGGATTGAGCGGACAGCGTATGGGATATTTCTATATGAACGGGAAACAATATGAAATTCTCGGTCAGATTAACCGACAGCAACGCAACCAGCCTGCCAATATCAAATCCATCTATATCCGCAGCGACAAGGGTGAAATGATTCAGCTGGACAACTTGGTGGAATTCATAGAAGCGGTAGCGCCTCCCAAACTGTATCACTACAACCGTTTTATCTCAGCTACGATTTCTGCCGGACTGGCTGAAGGAAAAACCATTGGTGACGGTCTGGACGAGATGGACAAGATTGCAGCCAACGTACTGGATGATACCTTCCGTACGGCTTTGTCGGGCGACTCAAAGGAATACCGTGAAAGTTCCTCTAGTCTGATGTTCGCCTTTATTCTGGCACTCGTGCTGATTTACCTGATACTTTCTGCACAGTTTGAAAGTTTCAAGGACCCGTTCATCATCATGCTGACTGTCCCTCTGGCCATTGCCGGAGCATTGGTCTTCATGTATTTTGGAGACATTACCATGAACATTTTCAGTCAGATTGGTATCATCATGCTGATTGGTCTGGTAGCCAAGAACGGTATTTTGATTGTAGAGTTTGCCAACCAAAAACAAGAAGCAGGCGAAGACAAGATGCAGGCCATCCGCGATGCCGCCCTTCAGCGTTTACGCCCCATCCTGATGACCAGTGCTTCGACCATTCTGGGCTTGCTGCCGCTGGCTTTTGCCTCGGGAGAAGGATCCAATCAGCGCATTGCCATGGGAGTAGCAGTAGTGGGTGGTATGCTGGTATCTACCTTCCTGACCATGTACATCGTACCTGCTATCTATTCGTATATTTCGACAAACCGTGCTAAAAAAGAAAGAAAATGAAGAAACGGCTTATTTATTTCATGATATGTCTGCTGGGAAGTGGAATAACCGCACAAGCCCAGTACACCTATACGCTAAAACAGTGCCTGGAAGAGGGACTGGCAAACAACTATTCACTCCGCATCACCCGCAACGAGGAGCAGATAAGTAAAAACAATGCGACGTTAGGGAATGCCGGCTACTTGCCCACGGTGGATTTGACTGCCGGATATACCGGAAATGCAGACAACAGCAATACGAAGGCACGGGCAACGGGTGAAACCACCAAGCTTCGTGGCGTGTATGACCAGACCTTGGATGCTGGAGTAGATTTGAACTGGACCATCTTTGACGGCTTCAATATCAGCACCACTTACAAGCAATTGAAAGAACTAGAACGTCAAGGTGCCACCAATACCCGAATTGCCATTGAAGATTTCATTGCCAGTCTTACTGCGGAGTATTATAATTACATCCAGCAGGAAATCCGCCTGAAAAACTTCCGCTATGCCGTGTCTCTATCCAGAGAACGCCTGCGTATCGTAGAAGAACGTTATCATATCGGAAATTTCTCCCGACTGGATTATCAGCAGGCCACCGTCGACTTTAATGCTGACCGGGCACAGTATATCAAACAAAGGGAACTGGTGCACACTTCACGCATCAATCTCAATGAGCTGATGGCCGCCAAAGACATGGACCGCCCGCTCAGTGTAAAAGATTCTGTGATTGACGTAAACGAAAGCCTGGAATTCAATGATTTGTGGGAAGGGGCTCTTCAGACCAATGCCTCCTTATTACAAGCCGACCAAAACACCGTATTGGCTCAGTTGGACTATAAAAAGGTATTGTCGCGCAACTATCCGTATGTACGACTGAATGCGGGTTACGGATACACCCTCAACAAATACGACGTAAATGCCACACGCCAACGAAGCAACTGGGGGTTCAGCGGAGGCGTCACTATCGGATTCAATATCTTCGACGGTAACCGGAAACGGGAAAAACGAAATGCCAGCCTGGCCATCCGCAATGCACAATTTGCCCGCGATGAACTGGAACAAAGCTTACGGGCCGACCTGAGCAACCTGTGGCAGGCTTACCGAAACAACCTTCGCCTGCTGGAACTGGAACGCCAAAACCTGGTTTCTGCCAAGGAAAACCATGAAATCGCCAAGGAACGCTACCTGCTGGGCGATTTATCAGGTATTGAAATGCGTGAAGCACAAAAAAGTCTGCTTGACGCCGAAGAACGAATTCTTTCTGCAGAATACGATACCAAGATGTGCGAAATCTCTTTACTACAGCTCAGCGGAAAGGTTACACAATATCTGAAATAAGATATTCAGTAATTTTTCCTACCTTTGTCGGACAATAAAAAAACAGACAAAGAAATGGGGCTTTTTATTCGAAAAAGTATAGAGGCTTTACAAGCAGAAGCCAAAGAAACTGGAAGTGGTACCCTTAAACGAGTGCTGGGCCCTGTCAGCCTGGTAGCTCTCGGGGTAGGTGTAATTATCGGAGCCGGATTATTTTCCATTACCGGAACCGTAGCCGCATCGTATACCGGACCAGCTATCACACTTTCCTTTATTATTGCAGCCATCGGCTGTTGTTTTGCCGGACTCTGTTATGCAGAATTTGCTTCCATGATTCCGGTATCCGGAAGTGCCTATACCTACTCCTATGCCACCATGGGAGAACTTATCGCCTGGATTATCGGATGGGACTTAGTATTGGAATATACCGTAGCAGCCACTACTGTCAGTATCAGTTGGAGCCGCTACATGACTGTATTCTTGCAAGGAGTAGGCATTGAGCTACCCCATGCATTTACAGCATGTCCATGGGATGGAGGTATTGTCAACATTCCAGCCATGATAATTGTGGTCCTTATGAGCTTGATTCTGATGCGAGGCACCGCCGGAAGTTCTTTCTTTAACGGACTGATTGTTTTTCTGAAAATAGCTGTCATCCTGATTTTTATGGTACTCGGCTGGCAGTTTATTCAAAATGACAACTATACTCCTTACATTCCAGCCAATACCGGTACATTGGGAGAATTCGGTGTTTCCGGTATTTTCCGTGGAGCAGCGATTGTCTTTTTTGCCTTTTTAGGATTCGATGCGGTAAGCACGGCGGCACAGGAAACCAAGAATCCGAAACGGGACATGCCCATCGGTATTCTAGTATCCTTGCTGGTCTGCACCATCTTATATATTCTCTTTGCCCATGTCATGACAGGAGTAGCCCATTACACTGACTTCAGTGGGCAGGTGGGAGTTGCTCCGGTAGCTGTAGCCATTGAAAAGATGGGGCATCCCGATGCTGCAGGTGTCATACAACCCGCTTATCCGTGGTTGAACAAGGCCATCATTCTGGCCATTCTGTTCGGATACTGCTCGGTAATCATGGTCACCCTGCTCGGACAAAGCCGTGTATTCCTGAGCATGAGCCGCGATGGTCTTTTGCCACCGTTCTTTTCCAAAATCAACCAGCGTTTCCGTACACCGGTACACAGCAACTGCCTGTTTATGGTACTTGTCAGCCTGTTGGCCGGATTTATCCCGGCACAAGTAGCCGGTGAAATGACCAGTATCGGCACACTCCTGGCATTCACCTTGGTCTGCGCAGCCATCCTGATTGTACGCAAGACCATGCCCGATGTACCCCGTGCCTTCAAGACTCCCTTCGTACCCTTCGTTCCGATTATGGGTATCCTCACCTGCTTGTGCATGATGAGCTTCCTTCCGGCCGATACCTGGATACGTCTGGTACTGTGGATGCTTATCGGACTGGATGTCTATGCTTCATACGGAATTCATCACAGCAAACTGGAGTATGGTCAAAAACACCGGAAGGGAGATATTGTATTAAACCTGACCGGACTTATTTTGTCTATTCTAAGTGTGATTACCGGACTATGGCATCAGCAGACCGTAGGATGGGATGCTGACAAGACCCTGCTGACCATCTCTTTTGTGTTTGCCTTCACACACTGTGCTTTTTACATGTGGCGAATCTGGAAACATCCGCACAATCGGATCAAGATTTCTTAAAAGAAGTTATAAAAAATCGTCAGGAACAGAAAAAACGAATAATAAACCACAACCAACATATAAAAAAGCAGTTATTTTACAGCGATTTATACTATTATGGATAAGAATATATTGTACACGGCCATTCAGGCCGCCCTTGCTGCGGGAGCAGAAATTATGTCTGTCTACACAGACCCGAAAGCAGATTTTGAAATAGAAAAGAAAGCGGACAATTCTCCGCTGACCATTGCCGACCGCAAGTCGCATGCAATTATAGCCCAAGCACTGGCTGCGACTCCTTACCCCGTTTTGAGCGAAGAAGGGGCTAAAATCGCTCCAGAAGAAAGACAACAATGGAAAGAGCTGTGGGTAGTCGACCCACTAGACGGCACCAAGGAATTCATCAAGCGTAACGGAGAATTTACCGTAAACATTGCCTATGTGAAAAATGGTTGTCCTGAAGCGGGAGTCATTTACATTCCGGTAAAGCAGGAACTCTATTTTGCCGACATTGAACTAGGAGCCTACAAAATCAAAGACATTACCGATACAGAAGCTTTTCCGTCGCTGGATGCACTGATGGAGCAAGCCGAACGGTTGCCGTATGCCAACCGGACAAACGATACGTTCGTTATCGTGGCTTCACGTTCACACCTGACTCCCGAAACGGAAGCTTACATCCATGAAATGCAGCAAAAACATGCACACGTGGAAACAATTTCCAAGGGAAGTTCGTTAAAGTTGTGCCTCATTGCCGAAGGAAACGCGGACGTATATCCCCGCTTCGCTCCCACGATGGAATGGGACACCGCAGCCGGCCATGCCATTATCCGTGCTGCCGGAAAGGAAGTCTATCAGGCTGGAAAAACAGAACCGCTACAATATAATAAAACAGACCTGCTGAACCCCTGGTTCATTGCAGAATAACCCCCAATTTATGTCTACTGAGATTATCATCGTACTTCTTTCACTCGTGGCCATGCTGGCCGCACTGATTATGGACAAGATGCGACCGGGAATGATTTTGTTCTCGGTGGTGGTGATTTTTCTTTGCACGGGTATCCTTACCCCTAAAGAAATGCTGGAAGGCTTCAGCAACAAAGGCATGATTACCGTAGCCATGCTGTTTCTGATAAGCGAGGGCGTCCGTCAGAGCAATGCCTTGTCACAGCTTATCAAAAAACTGCTGCCACAGCAGACCACTTCGGTCTTCCGGGCACAAATACGCATGCTGCCCAGCATTGCCTTCATTTCCGCTTTCCTGAACAATACCCCGATAGTAGTCATTTTTGCCCCTATCATCAAACGGTGGGCCGGCTACGTCAAACTTCCGGCCACTTATTTCCTGATTCCCCTTTCGTATGTGACCATTCTCGGAGGCATCTGCACCCTGATTGGCACTTCTACCAACCTGGTAGTCCACAGCATGATTCTTGACGCAGGACTGAAAGGGTTCAGCATGTTCGAACTCGGAAAAGTGGGAGTCTTTATCGCCCTGGCCGGCATCATCTACCTGCTTCTGTTCTCTAAAAAGCTCTTGCCTTCCGACCGTCCGGAAACCACCAGCGAAGAAGATGGCGATTCTTCATTGCACCTGGTAGAAGCCGTAATCGGTCCCCGGTTCCCGGGAATCAACAAGACGGTCAGCGAATTTGATTTCAAGCGCCATTACGGAGCTGAAGTAAAAGAACTTCGCCGCAGCGGACGCACCTATAAGAATCTGAGCGAGGTCAGTTTCCGGGAGGGTGACACACTGGTGGTGCTGACCGATGACAGTTTCATCCAGACATGGGGAGAATCATCCGTCTTCCTGATGCTGGCCAACGGAAAAGAATACGAACCTGCCGGCAAAAAGAAACGCTGGTTTACCCTTTTCCTGCTCCTGTTCATGATTGTAGGGGCCACCGTGGGCGAACTGCCGGGTATTGAAAAATACCTTCCAGAAGGCATCAAGCTGGATATGTTCTTTTTCGTTTCCATCACTACGGTCATCATGGCATGGAGCAAAATATTCCCTCCACAGAAATACACCAAATATATTTCATGGGATATTCTGATTACCATTGCCTGCGCTTTTGCCATCAGCAAGGCCATGGAAAATTCCGGGGTGGCCGATTTGCTGGCCGGATACATCATCAACCTGGGACATAATTACAGTCCCTACGTATTGCTGGCCGTGCTGTTCATCATTACAAACATCTTTACGGAGCTGATTACCAACAATGCAGCGGCAGCACTGTCTTTCCCCATTGCCTTGTCATTGTCCACCCAGCTGGGCATCAATCCCATGCCGTTCTTCGTGGTCATCTGCATGGCAGCCTCAGCCAGCTTCTCCACTCCCATCGGCTATCAGACCAACCTGATTGTACAAGGTATCGGAAATTACAAGTTCACCGACTTCGTACGCATCGGACTGCCACTGAACATCATTACGTTCCTGATTTCCGTATTCCTCATTCCGCTGATATGGCCGTTTTAAAACAGATTAAATACGCTTTAAACCATGAATAATCAAGAAACAAATCATATCTATCCGATATTCGACCGCATGCTGGGCCGTGCTGACAAAGAAGAACTGCTGAAGCAACACGGACTCATGATCTGGTTTACCGGACTGAGCGGTTCCGGTAAAAGCACCATCGCCATTGCCCTGGAGCGTGAATTACAACAACGCGGCCTGCTTTGCCGTATCCTGGATGGCGACAACATCCGGAGCGGCATCAACAACAACCTGGGATTCTCGGCAGAAGACCGTGTAGAAAACATCCGCCGCATTGCAGAAGTCGGCAAGCTGTTTGTCGATACCGGCATCATCACTCTGGCTGCTTTTATCAGCCCCAACAATGAGATACGTGAAATGGCTGCCGGAATTATTGGAAAAGAGGATTTCTTAGAAATCTACGTCAGCACGCCGTTAGAAGAATGTGAGCGTCGTGACGTAAAAGGCTTGTACGCCAAGGCACGCCGTGGAGAAATCAAGAACTTCACCGGCATCTCTGCCCCGTTCGAGGCTCCGGCTCATCCGGCTCTTTCGCTCGACACATCGAAATTATCCCTCAAAGAATCTGTCGACCAGCTGCTCGACCTGATTCTTCCGAAAGTAATCAAAAAATAAACATATATAACCATGCAAGAAGAATACAATTTAAGCCACCTGAAAGAACTCGAAGCCGAGTCTATTCACATCATCCGTGAGGTGGCTGCTGAATTTGAAAATCCGGTGATGCTCTACAGTATCGGAAAAGACTCATCCGTCATGGTCCGCCTGGCTGAAAAAGCCTTCGCTCCGGGAAAAGTACCTTTCCCACTGATGCACATCGACTCCAAATGGAAATTCAAGGAAATGATTCAGTTCCGCGATGAATATGCCAAGAAATACGGCTGGAACCTGATTGTAGAAAGCAACATGGAAGCTTTCAAGGCAGGCGTAGGCCCCTTCACTCACGGAAGTAAGGTACATACCGACCTGATGAAAACACAGGCCCTGCTCCATGCCCTCGACAAATATAAATTTGACGCTGCTTTCGGTGGCGCACGCCGAGACGAAGAGAAATCACGTGCCAAGGAACGTATCTTCTCTTTCCGTAACGAATTCCACCAGTGGGACCCTAAGAACCAGCGTCCGGAACTTTGGGACATCTACAATGCCCGTATCCGCAAAGGTGAAAGCATCCGTGTATTCCCACTGAGCAACTGGACAGAACTGGACATCTGGCAATATATCCGTCTTGAAAATATTCCAATCGTACCGTTGTATTTCGCTAAAGAACGCCCGGTAGTCAATATGGACGGACAGCTGATTATGCCCGACGATGACCGTCTGCCGGAAAAATACCGTGACAAGATTGAAATGAAGAAAATCCGTTTCCGTACCTTGGGATGCTGGCCGCTGACAGGAGCTATTGAAAGCGAAGCCGATACCATCGAAAAGATTGTAGAGGAAATGATGACCACCACTAAGAGTGAACGTACAACCCGTGTCATCGACTTCGACCAGGAAGCCAGTATGGAACAAAAGAAACGTGAAGGATATTTTTAATTATGCAACAACATGGAAGAATTAGATAAAAGCAAATCAGGCAACCCGATGGAAGGAGAAGCCAGAGGCAAGATGTCCATCGAAGAATTCCTGGCAAAAGATGAACAAAAAGACCTGCTCCGTTTCCTGACCGCAGGTTCAGTAGACGACGGTAAATCTACACTAATCGGCCGCCTGCTGTTCGACAGTAAGAAATTGTATGAAGACCAGCTCGACGCTTTGGAACGCGACAGCAAGCGTATGGGAAATGCCGGTGAACACATCGACTATGCCCTGCTGCTCGACGGACTGAAAGCTGAACGTGAACAAGGTATCACTATCGACGTAGCTTACCGTTATTTCTCTACCAACAACCGTAAATTCATCATTGCCGACACTCCGGGACACGAACAATACACCCGTAACATGATTACTGGTGGTTCTACCGCCAACTTGGCTGTCATCCTGGTTGATGCCCGCACCGGTGTCATCACGCAGACCCGCCGCCACACTTATCTGGTATCCCTGCTAGGTATCAAGCACGTGGTATTGGCTGTCAACAAGATGGACTTGGTAGACTACTCCAAAGATGTATTCGACAAGATTGTAGCCGAATATACCGCTTTCATCTCTCCATTAGGAGTTCCCGACGTACAGTGCATTCCGCTTTCAGCCCTTGAAGGTGACAATGTAGTAGAAAAATCAGACCGCACTCCATGGTACGAAGGTCCGGCCCTGCTGGAATTCCTTGAAACCGTACACATCGGTAACGACCATAACCTGAACGATTTCCGCTATCCAGTACAATATGTACTCCGCCCGAACCTCGACTTCCGTGGTTTCTGTGGGAAGGTAGCTTCCGGCGTCATCCGCAAAGGTGATGAAGTAGTAGCTCTTCCTTCCGGCAAGCGTTCTCATGTAAAAAGCATCGTGACCTATGACGGCGAACTCGACTACGCCTTCCCGCCTATGTCTGTAACCCTGACACTGGAAGACGAAATCGATGTATCCCGTGGTGAAATGCTGGTACACCCGGACAACATGCCGTTGGTTGGACGTAACTTCGAAGCCATGCTCGTATGGATGGACGAAGAAAAGATGGACATGGAAAAATCTTTCTTCCTGAAACAAACCACCAATACCAGCCGCACCCGTATCGACAGCATCAAGTACAAGGTAGATATCAACACCATGGAACACCTGTCTGTAGAAAACGGACGCCTGGCCAAGGAAGATGTTCCTATGCAGCTCAACCAGATAGCCCATGTGGTACTGACTTCTTCCAAGGAGCTGTTCTTCGACCCATATACAAAGAATAAAGCTACCGGTGCCTTCATCCTGATTGACCCGATTACCAACAACACCAGTGCAGTAGGTATGATTATCGATCAGGTGGCCGACAAAGACATGCATAACCAGATGGAACTGCCTGTCCTCAATCTGCCGAAATTGGGAATCGCTCCAGAGCACTACGAAGCCATTGAACGTGCCGTAAAAGAACTGGGACGTCAAGGTATCGCAATTGAATTAAAAGTTTAATTGACAAGTTGAGTTTTTCAACTGTCAATTGCCAATTATTAATTATCAATTAAAAGAAATGGGATTACTTGAATTCAACAAACTCCCCATCAATACTTTAGTGGGAGCCGACTGGAAGACCTTCAACCAGATAACCGCTGGTCGTACCATCGATCCTGCGTATAAAGGAAAATACCGCCTGACCAAGGCTGTATGCCGCCTGTTATCTACGCTGGCTCCTCTGCAGGACAAACGTTACGAAAAGCTGTTGGCCGACAAGCCACTGGAACATGATCCGGTATTTATCCTCGGACACTGGCGCAGTGGAACCACGTTCATGCACAACGTATTCTCTTGCGACAAGCACTTCGGCTATAATACTACCTATCAAACAGTATTCCCGCACCTGATGATGTGGGGGCAGCCTTTCTTCAAAAAGAACATGAGCTGGCTGATGCCGGACAAACGCCCGACAGACAACATGGAACTGGCCGTAGACCTTCCGCAAGAAGAAGAATTTGCCTTGGCTAACATGATGCCCTACACGTACTATAACTTCTGGTTCCTGCCTAAACACATGCAGGAATATGCAGATAAGTACCTGTTGTTCGATGATATCAGCGATGCCGAATTGAAAGTGTTTGAAGAAACCTTTACCAAACTCATCAAGATTTCTTTGTGGAATACCCACGGTACACAGTTCCTCAGCAAAAATCCGCCGCATACCGGACGTGTGAAAGAGCTGGTAAAAATGTTCCCTAACGCTAAATTCATATACCTGATGCGTAACCCGTACACCGTATTTGAATCTACACGCAGCTTCTTCACCAATACCATCCAACCGTTGAAATTGCAGGACATCAGCAATGAAGAACTGCAAGAAAACATTCTTTCGGTTTATGCTAAATTGTACCATAAGTACGAAGCCGACAAGAAGTTCATTCCGGAAGGCAACCTGGTAGAAGTCCGCTTTGAAGACTACGAAACCAATGCCTTTGATATGACACAGGAAATTTACCAAAAACTGCAGATTCCAGGCTTTGAAGACGCTCGTGCCGACATCGAAGCTTACGTCAACAAAAAGAAAGGTTATAAGAAAAACAAATACCAATACAAACCTGAGACAGTAGAACTGGTGGAAAAGAACTGGTCGTTCGCCTTGGAGCAGTGGGGATATAAATTGTAAGACTAAACTCAATAGAACAAAAAATGCGGGACATACGTTCCGCATTTTTTGTTACACATTCTCAATCTGTTTACTTACATACGATTCGGAATCCTACAGCTGTTTTCAGATGAGCTGAATCAGGGTAAACAATATTCAGTCCATCAGCCTCTTGCTTCCACTCTATCTTATTCTTCTCTCCCAACAATTCCACAGAAGTCACCTGCTTTTGTCCTATACCCGCATCACTCCCTAAAGAGACGATTTTCAGTTTATCACCAGCCTTTGGCACAGTCATACACCAAGCATAGATGGCCCCATCTTTGCCTACTGTAAAACGAAAATCGGTGGTATAGAAGCTTTCCCCGTCGATCAAGCGTCTTATTATAAAAATCCGCTATTACCCGTTGCATGGCATCACATTTGTATCCAGTACCTGTTCCAGAGCTACTGAAAGGTTGCTGGTCTGTACCGTCTGTATAAATGAAATCCGGATTGTATTTATCTACGGCATCCATCATTCTCAACGCCCACCATTTGGCATACCATTCAGCATACTCCAGATGACCGCTAAAGATACCGGCTTGAGGAGGAGACCATCTTGAGTTAGCCGCCTCAGCCACCGTTTCATACTCCCTCAAATTAATCCCATAGAGATATTTAGGGTCTAATCCTTCCCACCATTTACCTTTGCCATCGGCCAGTGTCAGGTTTCCGTCGTATGGCACTCCTTTCTTATCACCTTTCGTATCACTTTGAAAAGCAGTTTGCCACCACCAGGAATACTCATAATGGAAGGTAAGACCAAAACGAATTCCTGCCTTTCTTGCAGCTTTCTCCCATTCACCAATCAAATCACGCTTCGGGCCCAGACGCGTGGAGTTCCAAGGCTGATATTTAGAATCCCACATATCAAACTGGTCATGATGCACACTGCGGGTTAAACTTCTTCGGATTCCAGTCGCGCAATACCTCCTTGTATCCCACTTCCGAGGGATGTCCATAATTTTTCAAATGATTTTCATACGCCGGTGTCCCCTCCACGTACATTTTTCGGACATACCAGTCGCCGCTTTCTCCTCCGACTGCGGTCCAAAATGTATCCAGATTCCGAATTTGGAATCCCGCAACCATTCCGGTGTAACCCGGATAATTTGTCTCAATCGACCTCCACGTAGGTTCATACGGTCCGGAAGTTATCGGCAAATCTAATTTTACCTCTTCAAAAGTCTGAATATTCCCCATCGGAACAGAATTTTCCGCCAGCGGTTTATGCACTGACGGTATCGGTCCTAACTGATAATTCACTCCATTAGTCTGCTGCTGGGAAAAAGCCGTCGCACAAGCCCCCAACCACAAACAACCTAACATTATAAATTGGTTCATATCTATTCCTATTTTTATAAAATCACATAATTCCTTTTACAAATATAGATGGGAAATTAAGCGAAAAATAGGATAAAAATGTAGGATTATAGGAAGAAATCGATGATTTAATATAAGTAAGGTATATTCAGAATCGAAATTCTTAGAAACAAACATAACCACTCCATAAACCCGACAATCTCATAATCAAGGTTACGGTTAACTTACTTCCATAGCAAACTCTCCATTCTCTATTTGCAGCTGATTTCTCAAATTGATTCGATTAATTATCACTTTACGCCTATCGACCAAACTCTTTTGTCCGATTTTTTTGCACCAACTAAAAAAATATTCCACAAATCAGAAATGAAAAAAAGGAATAAGATACACCACATTTCTCATAAATCATCTAACTGAAGCATCAATCACACAATATATAAAACAAATATTACCCGATCACTAAATAACAATGACCGAGTAATACTTGTCTTAAATTGTGTAAAGCAATATTTCTACAAAAATAATAGATTCATTCTATAGCTATTATTTTTCAGCTGGAGAATCTGCTTTCAACGGCCAATACGGATTCTGATACAGAATAGATTGTTCAACTGTAACTCTATCAGAAGAAGTCAACTGGAACTGTTTAATTGGCAGAGGTTCAAGATAATGAGCCATAGACCAAACAAAACCATCACGATACAAGTTACCAGATGTCATATTCTTTTCAAAAGGTCTCAAATATTCACCTAAACTTACATTTGAAACAGTTGCAGAAGAAGAACCATCATCCACTAAATCTTCCGCTTCATACCAGTTCTGCATTGGAGTATTCCACAAATGGAAACCTTCCACATGATAAGGAGTGGTAATCATCTGATCCATTGCTCTCCAACGCAACAAGTCCATCCAACGCAGTCCTTCTGCCATAAGTTCACAGCGACGTTCACGACGAATATTATACAACACTTTATCCTGTAACAAAGTTCCAGCAGTATAGGCTCCCCAATCCAAAACTTCTTTATCCATTTCTGTAGCGTCAATCATGGTCGTAGGATTAACCGCAGTGCCTTCAAATCCAGCTGCTTCTCTAATAAGTTTCCAATATTCCATAATCTTACCAGAATTCAAATCTCTGGTTAACAAATATTGGGCTTCCATATAATTCAGCAAAGCTTCTGTTGCTCTAAATACAACAGCCCCTGTATAACCATTACCATTTCCACATAAATCTTTATCGAATGTACCTCCCTTTCTAATAGTATATCCAGTACTATAACCTTTTTCTGCATTCATATTCGTAATGTCTGGATAAGGTTCTACTTCTACACCATGAGTCTCTTGAGAGGTCATATTTTTAAACAAATTCTTTTGATCAGGTTCTTTCAAGAAAATATGCAATCTAGGATCTGCATTTTCTCTAATCTTGGCCAATGTTTCATCATCATAAACAAAACCAGTATGAGAAGCATAATGTGGTTTTCCATCCTTCATTACGAAAGATTCCACCATACTTCTTGTCAATCCTACTCCATTGTTTCCATGCTGAATACCGACCTCTACATTATTTACTACACCAAGTCCCTTGCTATATTCGCGCCATAACAGAACATCGGGGTAAGTAGACATATCAGTATTTCCAAACATACTGAAATAAGGATTATCCGGATCTTCTTCAGATTGCGGAACTTTCCCTGTATTCTGAGTTAAACTATTCTTATACTTTTCGGCTACAATTTCGGCACTAGCAACAGCTTCTTCCAAAAAAAACTCAATTTCTTTATCTATCGTTCCCAATGGATACTCATAAGAAGTATTATAATCTTTCGATTTACCAGGCCATCCTTCCCCATTTGGAACAAAAGCAGTACCTTTGAAATTTTCCAACCAAGAAGCTTCAAACAAAGCAACTCTAGATTTCAGCAGTTTTGCGACATCCGGAGAGATTCGATTCTTCCGAGTATCAAAATTATCGCTCATGTATTCTACCGCATGTCCTAAATCTTCCAAAATAAACCGAGCGACCTCGTTTCTTGGAGAACGCTTATTCATTTCAATCAAATATTCTTCATCCAAAGGTAAATCTTCTTTAACAATAGGCAAATCTCCCCATTTCTGCAACATAGTAAAATATGCATAAGCTCTCAAAAAGTACAATTCACCAATATATTGACGAATATTCTTTTCAGAACCAGTCACTTCTTTGTTATTATAATTAGTAAGAGACTGTTTCAACGAGTAATTTATATTATGAATATTCTCCCAGTTCCAGTTATCATTTTCCAATGCAACTTTCCACTGGCCTTTTGCATATTTTACATCAGGATTAAATCCGACCTGATTATCCGTACCACTATCCAAACCAAAGATTCCAAAACTCCAGTTTGTATGAGAAGGCAACACCTCAGTATAAAGTTTATTCACAGCAGCCTGAATCTGTGCCTCATCTTTATAATATTCAGTCGGAACAACTAAAGATAATGGCTCTTTATCCAAAAAATCTTCACATGAGCCAAGACTAAATGCTGCAAAAGTTATACAGCTTAAAATTATATTTCTATTCATAACAGTCAACTATTAAAATGAAACATTTAAACCACAAGATAATGTTCTAGACAAAGGATATCCAATACCTCCTACACCGCTAGAGATAGTCTCCGGATCAAACTGTTTTACCAGACTTGTTCCCGTCCACAAGTTTTCTCCTGAGAAGTAAATTCTCAAATCCTGAATACCAATCTTAGATACTACTGATTTAGGCAAAGTATATCCAAGCTGCAGGTTTTTCAATCTGATATATGCGGCATTCTGCAAATAACCTGTCTGCGTCTGCAAGTTCTTATCGTTATATAAAGGACGTGGCAGATAAGCATTAATATTTGCACTCTGATATCCCTCTTTTACAGACCAAGTATTTTCATCTCTAAAGTAATCATGTACATCTGAAATACCAAAAGAGCTCCACATACCTCGGCTATTAGCTCCAAAAAGATAACCACTACCTTGCCAGAAGTCTCTCTTCATAACTCCCTGGAAGAACATTCTAATATCAAATCCTTTCCAACTGGCATATAAGTCCAAACCAAACAGGAATCTTGGGGTACTATTACCAATCAAGACCTTATCGCCTGCATCATCCAATCTATCAGAACCACTGGAAATCTTACCGTCACCATTTACATCTACATACATTACATCTCCAGCACGCCAGTCAGAACCCAGTGCATCCTGACCTCCGTTCGGCAAACTTTGTAAATGTTCGTTCATCTGAGCATCTGTTCTTGCCAGCCCTTTTGTTACATATCCCCAGATTTCATTAATTTCCCGTCCTTCAATATAAGCAGCAACCAATTGACTTGGATTTTCCGGATCTTTGGTAAAAAATGATTTTGTAGGATTATTCGGATATCTTGTAATAAATGTACGGGCATCAGAAAGATTAAACTTAACTCCATAACTGAAGTCATTTCCTATCATGTCATTCCACCCGATAGAAAGCTCCCAACCTTTAGTACGCAAGTCGGTATTATTAGTTACAGGAACAGCTGTACCTAGAATAGACGGCAACTCGGGTGCATAACCAATCATATTCTTTGTATTTCTGACATAATATTCAAAACTTCCGGTTAGTCTGTTATTCAACAATCCCCAATCCAAACCGACATTATATGATTCGATTGTTTCCCATGTCAACAATGGAGAGACCAATGCTGGTACAGTTGCTGTATTGGGTCTTCTGCCATTCATCATCCATTCCCCATCTGCTGATCCCACAACCATTGTCTGATAAGTCTGATACCAGTTAGTTGTATTCTGGTTTCCAAGTGTACCGTATGAGCCTCTCAACTTTAAAGTTCCAATTACAGATGATAACGGCTCAAAGAATTCTTCTCTGGCAATATTCCATCCTAAAGAGAAAGAAGGGAATAATTTCCACTGATTCCCTTTCTGGAATCTTGAAGTTCCATCATATCTCAAATTCGCTTCAAACAGATATTTGTCATTGTAATTATAATTGAAACGTCCAAAAAAACCTGCTGTAGACCATGAATTTCTATATCCACTCACTTCTGGAGTTATCGGGTTTCCGTCATAATCCAAACCAGTAGTCAAATCTACATCCGGCTTATTCGGGAACATAATACCATCTCTTCTCAAACTATAATACTTTTGGGTCAAATTTTCAGCCTGGAAACCAGCCATCACGTGAAGATTATGCACATCATTGATAGAGAAAGTATAATCTGAATAGATATTTACATTAAAGTAATTCTCTTTCAGGTTAGATTCACTTACGTATGAAGTTTTGTCATACACATACGGATTTCCATTTACGTCATGATTATATAACATCTGTCTGTCCACATGCTCATTCTGATTTTTGATTCTATAATTCAAATCAATATGTGTTTTCCAATTCTTTATCGGCTCTATCAAAAAACCTAATTGATGGTAAATATTATCTGTCTGCTGAGTAGTCTCACCACCTTCTGCTATTCCCAAAGAAGGAGAAGGGGTAGAATAGTAATAACCATTTGCGTCATACAAGGACAAAACAGACCATCCCATGGCATCATACAAATCATCATTAAGACCTGTTGGTCGCAAGTAATCTTCACGAGTAAAACGCATTGTATAGTTCATCTGCAACCAATCCGTAACTTTTGAGGAGATTTTAGCTGTTCCATTGTATCTATCCAGACCATCATCCGCAAGATTCATGAATCCTCCTTGTCCTAAGTAGTTCAAACTTACATAATAGTTCAGTTTCTCACTACCTCCACTCACACTAAGATTGTGCTCTTGAGAAAACGTCCAGGTTTTAAAGATAGTAGAAAACCAATCTACATCATCAATACCTTCCGCGAATCCATCCTCCCAATATCCATCACTCTTAGCAGGTGTACCATATAAAATCGTTCCGTCATCTGTAATACGAGTTCCAGGGCCATAAGGTTTCGCATTGCGGAAAGCCACAATCTTATCCATACGTTCCTTAGAGAAATAAATTCCACCTCCTCCATTAGTATTGGCATCGTTCACCCAGCTACCGAAATCCACAGAATTCATTGAATGAGTCATGCGAATAGGAGTAGCCCATCTAAAACTATTATTATAATTGAATCGTGTCTTTCCTCCAGTCGCGCCAGATTTAGTAGTTACCAGAATCACACCAAATGGAGCACGTGAACCATAAATAGAAGAGGCTGCTGCATCCTTTAAGACAGATATACTCGCAATATCTTGCGGATTCAAAGAATTCAAATCACCTTCCATCCCATCAATTAAAACCAAAGGACTTCCACTTGATCCTTCACCAATCGTAGAAACACCACGTATATTTATACTAGGTGCGCTATTTAAATCACCACTAGACTGAGTAATCTGTAACCCTGGAACAATACCTTGTAATGCCTGAGAAGCATTGGTAACCGGTCTATTTCGTAATTCCTTATCATCAACCACGCTTACAGATCCTGTTAAGTTTACTTTTTTCTGTGTGCCAAATCCCACCACCACAACTTCGTCCATCATTTCAGTATCTTCCTTCAAAGTAATAGCTAGTGGTCCTGATTTTATTTGAGAAGATGCAAACTCTTGACTTTTATATCCAATATAACTAATAGATAATGTACCATCCTCTGAAAGTTCCAATGTATATTTACCATCAAAATCAGTTACTGTACCATTGGTAGTACCTTTTTCAACTACTGTTGCCCCAATAATAGGTTCACCATTCGCATCTTTCACAACTCCAGTTACTGTTTTCTTTTTTCCTGAGGTCGTTTGCCGTTGATTGGTTTTCTTAACAACAATATTTTTCCCCTGAATTTCATACGACACATTTTGTCCCTTCAGTATTTGAGCCACAGCATCTTTCAACTGATTAGCATCAACAGAAACCGTACGGTCTGTATCTAAATCACCTGCTATATACACAAAAGAATATCCACTCTTGGTTTGTAACTCAGCAATTGCTTTTTTTACTGGAACATTGTTCATTTTTAACGATATACTCTGCGAGTATATGCTCAAATTAAGGCACAACAAAGCCCCGGCCATTAACATGGCTTTCTTCCTGTAATTCATAAACTTAAGATTTTAAGATTAAAAACTTCTAATAAAAAGCGTTTTACAAGGAATGTTTTATTACTTTTACCGCACTCCTTAGAAAACATCTTAAAAAACAACGAGTTAAAAAAGGTCTAAGGTATTGCCGGAAGAACTTCCCCTTCTTCCGGTTTTTATGTTCTCTCACCCCATACTCAATTAGGTATCCACATTCTGCATAACTTTAAGGTTTTAGTGTGTTTAACAAATCAGTTAATATAAGGTTATTTCTTTATTTCCTTGTTTATAACGTACTTTTCCTGTTTTTCCCAACGCTTGTAATATTTCATTTATACCTTGTTCATCGCGACTAAAACTTCCATAAAAGCGCAAATTCCGAAGAGAATCTGTAGCAAAGGTGATATGTACATCGTAACTTCTTTCCAAAATCTTCACCACTTCTGGTAATGGCATTTCATCAAAAAATAATCTACCGGAGGTCCACCCTAAGCTGTTTTTCACTTTTGTTGATTCCTTCTTCATGCACCCTTCCGCCTTATCCAGCGTAACTTGCTCATTCGGAAGCAGAATCATCTCTGCTTCTGCTCGCAGACGATTATCTAACGCCACTTTTCCTTCCAGCAAAGACACTACTGCTTCTTCATCGTTCGGATAGTCACGGAAATTAAACTTGGTACCTAATACCCTGACCGACAAGGAAGGAGTCTGTACATGAAACGGGAGTTTCTCATTACGCTCTACCTCGAAATATCCTTCTCCACTTAATTCCACCTCACGGTTGTCTACTCCAAAATCCTGCGGATAGACCAGACGGGAACCGGCATTCAGCACTACCAATGTACCATCGGGCAAACGGAGGCGTGTCTGTGCACCGAGAGGAGCTTCTACCTCTACCTGGGTCAACGCATTTTGCAGGTTGCTTTCTCCCTGACGATAAGAGAAGAAGGAAATAAGTCCTACCACCAACACAGCAGCTGCATATTTATAGATTGTTTTCCAACCTATGACTTTCTTGGATTGCTTCTGAGCTGTACTTGCAGCTACCCGTTTCCGGAAGGTTTTAAAAGCGCGGTCGGCATCGTAACGCATACGTTCTTCCTCCTGTAGGGCAGAAAACCAGATTTCCTGCTGCTGCATGAAATAACGTTGGTTTTCTTCAGAACTGGCAATCCATGCGTCCAGTTCTTCACGTGCTTCCTTGCTCAGACCTTTACTCAGAAAAGCGGCAATCAGTTCGTCGATATGTGAATTTCTTTCTTCCATTTTCAGGGTTTCTATAGGTGAGACGAAATTTTCGCCTGAGCGGGTAGGCGAAAAACGCAATTTTTTTTACTTGAAAGTCGAAAAAAATAAAATCAGGATAATCAGGTACTTCCCGAGTTCTGAATGAAGAGATGATAATGCACTCTTTATGTGATACTTAACTGTATTAACAGAAATATTTAGCTCTGTAGCGATTTCTTCGTATTTCTTCCCCTCGAAACGACTTTTGATAAAAACCTTCCGGCAGACTTCCGGCAAATTTCGGATGGCATGATGAATTTCTTCCTCCAATTCATGTTCCAGCAAACTTCCCAGAGGATAATCATCAGAGAGCAAATAACGCATCTCTCCTTCTTCCGGAATAGAAGAAAAGGCCACTTCCGTACGTTCTTTCTTGGAGGACAGATAATCCATGCAGTGATTCCGCACGGCACGTACTAAGTAACTGCGCAAGGAAACTTGAATGTCGAGTGCCTCATGTATCTCCCACAGATGAAAAATCACATCACCGACCAGTGTTTCGGCCAGAAAATCATCTCCCACATATTCACGTGCTATATGACACAACAAGGCATAATGATGACGGTAGAGGTATTTATAAGCCTCTTCATTTCCTCGCTTCAGTTGTTCTATGATAATCCGTTCCGTAATTTCCATCTGTTACTGCTGCGTAATTTCAAATCATTCAAACATTTTCCGATAATAAGTGGCTTTATCTGATATTTGTTTCCATTGTTCAATCCCATTGATAGAGGAAGAATGCACGCGTTCATAAAACGCAATTTCCTCCCGAAGCGGACGGAAATCATTTTGCATCAGTGACAGGTTCAGCGCTTTTTCGATTCGGGCAAAACCATACATCAGAGAATCCTGTGCTACCTGCTGAATTTTTATCGTATAGACAGAATCTGCCCGCAGGAAATCTCTTCGGGCGGTAAGCGTATCTCCCTTGTAATCTTCGAGTACGGCTTTCAGGTGCAACAATTCGGACGACATGGAATCGCTCATACATCCATCCATTTCACGCAATAAGTCCAATACTTCCAACAGACGCCAGCTCTGCAACAAATAACGGTATTTCAACAAATAAGTCTGCTTGTCAGGACGTAAAGCCAATGCACTGTCCAGTTTCTGACGGATGAGTGAATCATGGATGCATACTTGCGGATGCGACTTGTCAATTGGCTGATTCCAAAATAAAGAATCACTTTGCATCAAGCTGTCAGCTTCGAGTACGAGTGTATGCACAGCCTGCTGAATATCAGATGCACTATCCGATTTTTCATGCATACACGCAGAAACGATTCCAGCCAGACAACCAGCCATTAAAAAGAGTTTTGCATCCATAGTTCAAAGATTGGGTTTGCGCAAAGTTAATTTTTTTCATTTATACCAAACACAAAAATGCAAAAGAATCTAAACAAAAACAGAAATCTCCCTACGAAAAAAGTTATTCGCCAGTAACAAATTCTCTGTTTCACACTGTGGGATACAAAAACCACAGTGTGGGATATATATTTCACAGTGTGGGATACAAATCCCGCACTGTGAAACAGAGAATATAACAAGACAAAATGGAGTATTCACAGAAGCATCTGAAAACTATATCTGGTGAGATTCAGATTATTTCTTCAGACTTCTTTTTACTACTGCAGGTATGCCGGCTGCCAGAGAATCATCGGGAATATCTTTGGTTACGACACTACCTGCTGCAATGATACAGCGATTGCCAATGGTCACTCCCGGACATACTACCACATTTCCGCCCAACCAGCAGTCCTCACCTATCGTAATGGGATAGGCGGTTTCCTTTTCTTCACGGCGCTCCACATAATCCATGGGATGCTGAGGTGTATAGAACTGACAATGGGGACCTATCAGGGTGTGTTTTCCGATACGGATATAGCCTCCATCGAGCATGATACAGTCATAGTTCATAAACACATTTTCCCCTAAAATGATACCTGTACCATGGTCACAATGGAAAGGCGGACAGATGGTAGTGCTTTGCGGAATACCGGGAATCAGTTCTTCTATCACCTGACGGTAGTCTTCATCGTAGATGGTCATGGAACGCAAACAGGCACAGACTTTCTTGGCGTGTACCAGACTGGCATGTATTTCAGGGTCGGAAAAATAATAGAGCTCCTGACTGCGCATTTTTTCATATTCTGTTTTCATAGGCTTTAATACTAAAATTACCAGGCTCAAAGGTAGAGGGATTTTTGTTTATTTGCAATGAGATTTGATACTCATTAATTTTACTACATATAGGTAAAAACAAGAAAAGCCCTGAAAATGCGAATACACACACTTCAAGGCTTATACTTATATGTTGAGAATCTTTTACAAGCTATAATATCTTATAATCATATCATTGCTTTATCAGTGTCATTGTATATTCTGTATCACTATCCCATTCTCCTGCATAATCATGCCAAGTGTATTTATAAGTGGCCTGATTGCCAGAAATAGAGATTGTGCCTTCTATATAATCATCATGATTCAGAATAATTTTCAGCTTATCGTCGTTCAAGGTATAAGAACAGTCAGAAGATATTTCATCATCTTCCCAGATTAAACCTCCGTCAGCCTTAAAGGTAAATTTACCAGAACGCATATCCTCATCTATGGTGGAAGTATAGCTCCATGTACCTTCTATAGCTGAGGTTGCAGCTCCATTTTCATCATCACCACAAGACGCGAAAGTTACACACATCATCATGGTCAATAAAACCATGCCCATTAATTTTAATGCTCTCATCTTTATTGACATTTTACTCCTATGTTCCCTTATCAGAGCGTTATTAATTTTTTTAGTGCGAGGAACATGAACCTAATCACACACTCTTTATTTATAATCATTATTTCTTTAGTAAAAACAAGAAACCCTTGCAAGTTATCACTTACAAGGGTTATTCTTTTCTTCGTACCCAAACACCACATGTCCATCCTATGTCTTTCTCTTTTCACAGGCAATCTGCCACCAAGCCGAGTTTCCAGCAGCTTGACATCGTACAGCTGTCTTCTCCTGCCCTGCTCTCTTACCTGCAGGAAAGGGGGATAAATACGGCACTGGCGAAAAGAGAATGCCGTGAGGCACACTTCACCAACAACGACAAACGGTATTTCGCCATTGCTTTTCCGAACATATCGGGCAGATATGAAATCCGCAACCGATATTTCAAGGGCTGCATCGCACCGAAAGAAATATCACATATCAGACAATCGGGAGAGCAGAGAAAAGCATGTTACGTTTTGAGGGATTCATAGATTGCCTTTCCTTTCTGACACTAAGGCTTGAAAACTGTCCGCAATCCCCCGATTTCAACAGACAGGACTACATGGTTCTGAACTCTGTTGGCAATGTTTCCAAGGCACTCTATGCTATGAGCGCATCCACTGCTTCCTTGACAATGACCGTGCAGGAATGGAAGCCCTGCAGCAAATCAAAAAGGAATATAACAATACCAGACATATACGTAACGTTTCACACATATACGGCGGATGCAAGGATTTGAACGAATACCTGCAAAAACAGGCAGCGGCAAAGAAACAGGCTCAATCCATCAAAGTGAAGACACCGCCCAATAAACCGGGAGGCTTTCGGTTATAGCCCACTATAACTACACGCTTCGCTTACGTAGTTGTGGGCTCTCCCGAGGGGATTAGGGCTTTACCCTAATGACCCACTTAAGGCGTTTCTCCCCTGAGAACCCAGAGCAAAGAGTGACCCTCTCTTTGCAATCTCCGCTTATGGGTTGCACCCCTAAGAACCCCATGCGTTTACGGACAGCGGAAAAGCTAACAATAAAGTACAAACCAAAAAACAAGTATCTATGGCAACAAAATCAAGCATACATATCAAGCCCTGCAACATCGCATCGAGCGAGGCTCATAACAGAAGGGCTGCCGAATACATGCGCCACATCGGAGAGTCCAGAATCTATGTAGTTCCTGAACTCTCCACCGATAACGAGCAGTGAATAAATCCCAACTTCGGCAGCCCGGATTTGCGGACGCATTATGACAATATCGACAGATGGTAAAGGAAAAGACCGGACGTGCCATGCAGGAAAAGGAACGGGAACGCAAAGGCAAGAACGGCAAGACAGTCAAGATTGCGGGATGCTCCCCCATACGTGAAGGAGTGCTGCTTGTCAGGTCGAACACCACACTGGCAGACGTGCGTAAATTCGGTGAGGAGTGTCAAAGACGGTGGGGAATCACACCGCTGCAAATCTTCCTGCACAAGGACGAAGGGCATTGGCTGAACGGTCAGCCGGAAGCGGAAGACAAGGAAAGTTTCAAGGTCGGAGACAGATGGTTCAAGCCGAACTATCATGCCCATATCGTTTTCGACTGGATGAACCACGAAACCGGAAAGAGCCGAAAGCTCAATGACGATGACATGATGCAGATGCAGACCTTGGCATCCGACATTCTGCTGATGGAACGTGGACAGTCAAAGGCTGTCACGGGTAAGGAGCATCTGGAACGGAACGATTTTATCATAGAGAAACAGAAAGCCGAGCTGCAACGCATGGATGCTGCCAAACGGCACAAAGAAGAACAGATAAATCTTGCCGAGCAGGAACTGAAACAGG